>Ga0187893_10000218_pt1 | contig 142309 bp, 112 predicted proteins | sample MA1701074metaG_FD_139574 | JGI IMG/M metagenome (GOLD analysis project Ga0187893, IMG submission 139574) | White microbial mat communities from a basaltic lava cave in the Kipuka Kanohina Cave System on the Island of Hawaii, USA - MA170107-4 metaG ...
CAGGTCACCCCGGCCGCGGACGGGTCCTATTCAGAGAAGTTCTACATCCCGGCCGACGCCAGCAGCTTCAGCCTGGGCCAGTTCACGTTGCAGGCCTCCTACGCAGGCAGGAGCGTCGAGGCCCGGTTTGAGGTGTCTGCTGCACACAGGAGCGTTGCAGGGGCTTCCGCTCCCCTATCTGTCGAAACGGAAAGGCCTACGTATCTCTTGCCAGACATGGCGGCAGATGTTATTACGACGGTGTTTGAATACAACTATGTCAATATCACAGGGCGCGTAACAAACTATGACCCAGCCAGGGGAAATACGGTACGCATTGACGTTTTTGACCCCGCGGGCCAGGTCCTGGAAGCCAGCGAGAGCCACCATTCGGACTCCTGCTGTCTATACGTGATAAGCGGCATGCGGGCCACACTCGACAGGGACGGTGCCTACCGCTTCAAAGTGTGGCTCCCGGTCAGGGCCTTTGTGCCCGACCGCGTGCTGGAGATCGCCCAGGGCCAGTACACCGTCCAGGTGTCCTACGAAGGCCAGAGCGTCGAGACCTCCTTCAAGGTCGCTGAGAACCCGGATGTTGCGCTTGAGGACCTGGGCGAGGCCGTAATAAAGCCATTGCTTACCGTCCGTGACGTATTCCCTCACCGCATCGTCCCGGGCCGTAGCAGTAGCGTCCTCGTGCAGCTCCGTAACGCAGGCACTGCGGCGGGCCACTTCGTGGCGGTCACCAAATTTGTGCCCGGAGTGGTTCCGTCAAAAGACATCGTGATTCCGTACGGGGATGTTGAGCTGCTTTATTCAGACGAGAACACTCTGGTGTATGCAGTAGATATCGAGCCATTCAAGACAACATTGCTGCAAATTCCACTGAGAATAGACCCGGCGACCGTCCAGTTTGATACTGAGCCGCTCCAGCCAGACAAACTGTTCGGGCTGGGGTCCAGGGTGCGCCTGGGCGCAACCTTTGAGGTCGCAACAGTCCGTCCCGAGCAATGGGCTGAGTTGGCAGGGCTCTATGGCGGAGTCGAACTGGTCCAGGAGGCCTTCAATCGCTCCTTGCAGAACTACGAAGCCTTCTACAACGAGAGGCAAGCTCTGGTGGTCCAGCAGTGCGGAGGGCTTGCCGACCCGGAACCATGTGCGGTCGCGCAGAGCGCCGAGACGAGGAAGGTTTCCCCTGAACTGGCAAATTACATGGAATCGGTCAGCTCCAGCATAGAAGTGCCGCCTCTGGTAGTACCTCCTGCAGACACACCCCGCGCCGAGAGAGACATTCCTGAAACGGAGCTGCCGCCCCTTCCATCTATTCAAGCTTGCGAGGATAAGTTCAAGGTTTCCTTTATCCGGGGCGAGGCTGACTGGTGTTTCAAGATTTGTCCGGAGTGCTTTGAATGGCCGGCAGAGTTCAAAACAAGCGAGGAAGGGATAAGGGAGCTCAAAGAGGACGAGGGCCACGCCGGTGTCTGGCCCTCATGCACTAAACGCGAAGAAGACGCCAAGGCGGCAAGAGCGGCTGCAACTGCAGCGGAGGCAGAGGCGGCACGGGCCAGGGCTGCAGCCGACGCAGCCCTGGGGGAGGCAAATGCCATAGGAGCAAGTAACGCAACCCGGGCACTCGCCCTCGCCCTGGCGAAAATCGCTACTGACGCTGCCGCGGCGGCCGCTAAAGCAGATAAAGCCGCCGACGTCGCGGAAGGCAAGGTTGGAAAGAATTGCGCCATTGATCCTGTTGGCGCCCCTTACGGGTTCTACAATGATTCGCGAGGGTTCTGCACAACAGGAACAGGAAAGCTCATTGGGTATAAGTCTTGCGACGAAATAGATGGGTTAAACAAAGACGATGCACTGAGGAAAGGGACGACGGGAAAGCACTGCACGCAGAGAAGTTCTGGTAAAGACAACCTCGCCTGGATCAAGACTAAGGAGGATGCAGACAAGCAGTATTTGACGGGCAAGGATGAAAACGATCTCCCTTGCTTCGAAGAGCGCCTGCGGGCGCAGGTCAAAGTCCCGATATGCCAGGCACAGTTCGATGCGCTCATAAGCTTCATGTTCAATACTGGTAAGGAATTCAAGGGCAGCAAGGTCAAAAAAGCAAAGAAGCTGGTGCTGGAGCGGCTGAATGCCGGAGACTACGACGGCGCTGCTAAGGCGATTCGGGACTACCCCGCAGCGAATCCTGAGACTACCAAGCTGCTCAAGCCCCGCAGGGAAGCGGAAGCTGACAAGTTTTCAAGCTGCGGCCCCGGCAAGTGCACCGACGTCAGGTCGTCAATGGACCCCAATCACCTCTATGCCGACCCTGAAGGGTTCATCAGAGGAGACCGGACGGTGTCCTTCACGATCACGTTTGAAAACCTCGCTACAGCCACGGCGTCCGCAGAGCAGGTCAGCGTCACCGCGACATTGGATGAGAGTTTCGACCTCGACACGTTCGAGGACATCGGCGCGTCCCACACAAACGGCCTCGAGAGTTTCACGCTTGACAAGGACGCCAGGACGGCAACGTGGGTCTTTACGGGCATTGACCTCCCGCCGAACAAGAACCCGCCAGAGGGCGAAGGGTGGGTCAGGTTCAACCTCAAGCCCCTGGCTAACGTCGCCACGAGCACCAGGCTGGACGCACAGGCGCGCATCGTCTTCGACTTCAATCCGCCGATTGACACTAACGTCATGGAGCACACAGTAGACAATGACCCACCAGTGACCAGAATAAGACCGCTCCGCGGCGGACGTTCAGGGACGACCCTCGAAGTCGAATGGGAAGGATCCGATGCGGTGTCGGGGTTGGCGAACGTCGCGATACTCATCTCGGGCAGCGCGGACGGCGACTACGCAGTACTGGACATGACAGAGGGGAACAAGGCTCGTTTTGTTGGTGAGCCTGGCCAGACCTACTACTTCGTGACCGCGGCAGTCGACCGCGCCGGGAATGTCGAATCCAACTCGGGTCCCGATACCAGTACAACAATCAAAGAGCCGCGTTCTCAATGGTGGCTCCTCATTCTCCTTGCTTCAATCGCAGTGGTAGGAGTTGCAGCAGGGTCTTGGTGGTTTCTTGTGCACAGAGGGCGGAGAGCCTCAACCTCTTAAGCCTAAGAGGTGGTGGGTAACAACCGTCGCCGGCGGCCCGGACGGCGAGCCAGGTTTCCAGGACGGCCCCGCGAACGAAGCGCGCTTCAACGCGCCCGTGGCGATAACCGTGCCGAGGACGGGGGCAAGACCTACGTCTATGTCTCAGGTGCCGGCAACAAACGGGTACGGCTGCTGAAGGTTGAGGGTGGACCGTAGAAGTGTGGGTGACCAGCGTCACCGAGCAGGTGTACTCGCAGCCTGTCCCGTTCTTTGATACAACAGCCGCAATTGCCGGGCACACGTCACGTGTACGGAGATCGAGGGCAGATATGAGACGCTCATTCCGGGTTGCCACTGCCTTTCTCGTTGTGGCACTCGCCCTCGCCGCGTGCGGCAAGGGGCAGGCGACAGCGACTCCTGAGCCCGTACGCGGAGGGACGCCCGTCGCCACAGCCTCTCCCACTCCTCTTGCCACGGCGTCTCCCACGCCCGTTAGCAAGCTCTTGGGCCTCGGCCTCGGGCGCAGCGCCGTGGCCTCGCTCGAGACCGACCTCCCCGAACGGGACCTCCCAGACTTCGCCGCCCGGCTTGAGCGGGCCATGAACAGCGCCATGGCCTCAGTAGTCGCGCAGGCCCCCAAAGAGCGCACCGGCGACGACGCCCAGGTCGAGTTCTCGGTCACCGCACCAACGAGCGCAGCCACGCTGAAGGCCGAAGGCCTCGCCTTCCCCACTCCCTGGCCCCCCCGGTTCGAGGCCGCCTTCACGTTCGACAAGTACGCCGCTCAGTCCGGCGAGACCGTCAGCGGCGTGGCGGCTGTTAACTTCGTCTATGACGGCCGCGCCAATCCCCCTGCCGCCTACGCCCTCTTCCGCGCCGTCATCGAAGAGCTCGGGCCGTACAAGGGCCGCTACACCGTCCACGGCGAAATCCAGGGCGGCAAGCTCACCGCTCTCGTCACCGGCGTAGGCCTGGCCTCCCGCAGCAGGAACTTCGGCGGCAGGCAGCCCAGGGACTTCCTGTCCTATGTCTCCACGGTCGCAGGCACCGGCAAGCCCGGCTTCAAGGACGGCGATGCGAGCGAAGCTCAGTTCAAGGAGCCGTGGGGCGTCTTTGTAGACCACAAAGGCCGCATCTGGGTAGCTGACACAGAAAACCATGCCGTCCGGGAAATCACTCCTGAGGGCAAGGTCAGCACGCTTTCAACCGCCTTCGACCAACCCGCAGACCTGGGCATGGACGGCATCGGCCTGCTCGTCGTGAGCGACCGCGCACAGGGGCTCCCGGACGGCGGCGGGTCTATAAACCAGGTCGTAACCGATGGCATTCTCAAGGGTACGGTGATCAGGCTCGTCGGAAAGTCCGGCACCCCGCCGGACAGTCCCTTCGGCTACTGCGCGATCACGCAAGTCAGCTGCGACGGCCGCACCCCGATGGCCGGCATGACCTGGGTGGGCGGAATAGACGTCCACGGCGGCCTGATCCTGGCGGCGCAGTGGGCGTGGGAGTCCATTCGGGCGGTTACGCCGGACGGCATGGTCATGACGCTGAAGAGCTGGAGCATGGGCCTCGGCTGCAGCGACAAGATATTCGGCAGCGCCTACGACGTTGCCCAGGGCAACCGCGGCGAGGTGTACTTCACGAGCGGCTGCAACGTGGTGAACGTCCTCGAGCCCGATGGCACTCACAGGGTGCTGGCCGGGAAGCTGGGGCTGGACCTGGGCTTCAAGGACGGCCGCGGCGCTGAGGCGGAGTTCTCGTACCCTGAGGGCCTGGTATTCGACGGCGATAAGTACCTGTATTTGACTGATGCAAGCAACGCCGCGATTCGACGGGTAGACACAGAGACTGGAGACGTCGTTCGGGTCGCTGGGTGCCGGTCCAATGTCGAGGGCTTCAATTGCAATAGCAGCACAGGCCTGCGTGACGGGCCAGGGGACTACACGCTGTTCTACGGGCCCGCGAACCTGGCGCTAGACAGGTGGGGCGATTTGTACGTTGCCGACACCAAGAACCACGCTATCCGCCTCGTCCGCATGGTCCAGGACCCGGACCGTACCCCCTCGGTCATCCGCATCCAGCCGCTGGCAGTCCAGAAAGGCGCAAAGGCTACGGTCACGGTCACAGGGCGCAGCCTGAGCGCGGCAAGCAGCGTTGACCTGGGGCCGGGCCTCAAGGTTGAAGTGAAAGAGCGCAGCTATCGCCGCCTGAAGCTGGCAGTCGAAGTCTCAGAGGACGCGGAGGCGGGCCCGAGGAAGGTCTCGGTCAGGACGCCATTCGGCACGGCGACAACACCGGACGGCATGACGCTAAAAGTCATGACCCAGAAGGCATCCAAGGCCCAGGTCAAGACCATCGCCGGCACCGGCAAGTGGTCACCTGGTCTAAATGACCTCATCCCCGCCGAGAAGGCAGAGTTCGCCTTCCCCGGCGGCCTGGCCGCCATAGACAAAGACCGCCTGCTTGTGGCCGACCCGCTCGAGCAGCGCGTGCGGCTCGTCACGACCAAGGACGGCGCGGCGCAGGAGATCCTGGAGCTCACTGCGTATCAGGCCGGCGGGAGTCTTGGCCTGGTCATCCTTGAGGGCATCGGAGTAATCACAGACCTCGTTGACGACATCGCCGGCCTGTTCGGCGGAGACACCTCAGACGCTGAGCTGAAAGCGATCATAGGCCAGGCGCTCGACGAGATCTGCAAGGCCGCGAACAGCGAGTGCGAATACATGGCATTGCCATGGGCAGGCCTGCCTATGGCGGCGGGAGACACGGGCGGGTTCAGGCTAAACGCCCGGCTCCTGCTGCCCGTAGATGTGGCAGTCATCGGTGATGGCCAGTTCCTAATTGCGGACTCTGGTAACGGCATGATCAAGACCGTGGGCCTGGACATTTCCGGCGCCGAACCGAAACCCGCCCCCTACCAGGTAGGCCGGACGGACGAACTGCGTCACTACCCTCTGGCCGTGGAGGACACAGGGACCGACACCGCCGCGGCGTCCACCGCGGCGGCCTCCACGCTTGCCAAAGTGACGCTGCGCGACGGCAGTTCTGTGTTGACCGACTTCGCGGGCGTCAACAAAGCGTTCCGGTGCGAGCGGGCCGACGGCGACGTCAGGCACCCAATGGGCCTGCCAATGGGGATCTCCCGCGGCAAGATCGGCACCTTTATCGCCGACCCTTACTGCAAGACCATCTGGCGACTTCAGGACAACGGTGAAGTCGAAGACATCCGAGGCAAGCTGAAACTTGACGTGTCGCCGCTGCCACCTTGCTCCGACGGCCCGCTCGTATTCGCCACCTGGGGCGCGCCAATGGACGTGGCCGTTGACGCCAAAGGCAACATCTGGGTAGCGGACGCAGGGTGTCACTCCGTCCGCTTGATAAAGGACATGTTCGAAGAGTCCGGCGCAGCGGGACTTGCCAGGGACCTCGGCTCCTGGGCAGACGGCATCAACTACTTCCTGGAGACGGAGACTCTCGAAACATTCTCTGAATGGTCCAAGGACCCCAACCTTGGCCTCCTTGAACCGGCCAAATGGTGGGTGACGACCGTGGCCGGCAGCCCTGACGGCGACCCCGGCTTCAAGGACGGCCCCGCCAGCGAGGCGCGCTTCAACGCCCCGGTCGCCATTGCGGTGGCAGATGACGATGGTGACACGGTTGTGTTCGTGTCTGACGTAGGCAACAAGCGGATACGGCGTATCACCTTTTCGAGCAAGCCGGAAACTGAGACCGTGACGCCCCCGCCTGAGCGAATCGACCCGAGGCTTGCTCCTCCGGGCCCGCCTCTGCCCCCTCTCGCGGCCGTAAACCACCTGCTGGCCCTGCCGTGGTACGGGCTTTCTCGGCAGTACGAAGCGGATGCCGTGAAAGAAATAAAGGATGCTCTGCACAACCGTTACATAGCCAAAGGGACTGGCACGGAAGACAATTACAAATGGGAGTTCAGTATTCAGGTCAAGGACCTGACCACTGACGTGGACCTGGGTGCTCCGCCGGGGTTCGTGAACGCTTCGGCGGCCGGGTTTGAAATGGCCATGCCACTCGAAGGCACGTGGCGGTTTGGGTTCGCAGGCCGTGTTGAAGGCAAAGCCAAGGTCGAATCTGGTGGCCTTACACTGTTCACGTGGACGCCTGAACTGCTCGAGTTTGGCCTTGGAGTGAGCGACTTCCGGGTAACCAGTGATGTTGACCTTGACAGTTCCAAGCCAGGAGTCCCAGGGCTCAAGGTTGCGACCGTGAAGGCCCAGGCGCTGGTGAAAGGGACTGGCGCGCTTTCGTTCAGCGTGCCAGTCAACTTCACCGCTCTTACTAACATGGGCGGCCTGGCGCTGAAAGGGCGGGTGGTTGACGAAGGCGTTGATCTGGGATCCAACACTAAAGCCGGCCTGACGGCTGACATCACCCTTACCGTCCTCCCAGTCCGGTCCGACCTGGACATTGAGATTGACCCATTGAGCGGCGTCCGCGAGACGGTCAAACCAGTCGTTGAACTGCCCGATGACACGCTCGTGGACGTAACCATCCCGCTTCAGATAGCCCACGTGAAGATCGAAGGGGAACTCTCAGTAAATCTCAACGACCTGGTCCGGGTTTCCGTGCCGCTGACGGCCGGATTCTTTGCCCGCATCCCTTCCAGCGACGAGTTCCACCAGGCCCTCACTGGGCTAAAGCCGCCCCTTCCGAAGAAGTGGGGCGAGGGTGAGGCGCCGAAGGAGCTTGCCATAAATGCGGCAGACATCCGCCCACCAGCCGAAATGGCCACGGTCGCTGCCGAAGTCGAGAAATCGCTCCGAGAATTTCATGCGCCAGAAGGCGTAGTCATGTCTTTACTGAGGCCGAACGAACTGATTCCTCCTCAGTTCCGGAAGCCTCCGCAGTGGGAAGGCGAGGCGGATTCTGCCATTTGGACCGGCCACTATCTGGCAGCCGCGGCCTACCGGTATGCGGCAGCTCCGTCCGAGGATGCACTGGCCGGGGTGAAGCTGGCACTTGGAGGTATGGAGCGCCTGTTCGATGTGACAACCGGCGCTGCGGTGTCCGGCTCAACTAGAGCAGTGGTCAGACAAAAAGGACTCCTGTCGCGCACCTTTATCATTTCTACTGCGGAGATCGATTTCGCTCCAAGTTCCGACATGAAAGGGCCTCTCAACGAGCGCGGTTGCTACTACGAAAAGCCTGAAGGAGGCTGGAAGCTCAACGCTAAGTCAAATACCGCCGTGTACCCCACTCTCGCTGATGCGCATATGGCCCTGGCACTCCAGGGAGGAGGAACACTCAAAGAGATCGAACCAGAGGGCAATGTGAGCTATGGGTGGGGCTGCGGAGACGACCACCCCATCACCCGCGACCAGTACATAGGCGCAATGATGGGCCTTGGAGTTGCCTACCACTTCGTGCAGGACCCGGACGTGAGGACGCGCACAGCCCTGTTGATCGAGCAGGCTCTCGATTTCCTGATCGAAACTGGCTGGAATATGCCGCTCCCTCCTGAGGACCGCATCGCCGGAGAGTCAACCTTTTTGGGTAACTTCGGAAAGCAGTTGGCGCTGCTTCGCTTGGGAAAGAGCGTCAACCCTCGCAAGTACGGGGCACGGTACGACGAAGTGGCCCAGGCGTCGGCACTGTCCTGGGTCCCAGTCTGGTTTAGCACCATTGATCCCAAGGAGCAGTACTTCAAGTTCAACCTGACGCATGGTGCACTCGTCCTCATCCTTGTCCTGGAGCAGGACTCGGCCCTCAGGGCTAACTACATGATTGAAATGGACATGATCTGGGATGCCGTGGGCCACCACAGGAACGCCTACTTTGACTTGCTGCATGTGCTGGTCAGGCAACCGGGGCAGCAACAGGCGGCGGCGCTGGACGAGCGTTCCCGGTTCGACGGGGACATCACATTGCGACAAGAAATAGTCGCCGTGCTGGCCGAATGGGTGAAGCGCCGGGAAATGGTCAAGTCTCCTAACGGCCTGCCCCTTTACAAGGTGCCTGACTGGGAGACGCTTCAGAAGCTGTGGCCGGACGAGGTCGATTTGTACACGAATATCGAGGGAGGGGAATTCGTCCTCGCGGTTAAGGCCCTCCCGGTCTGGCTGAGGCTCGGCAGAAACATGGACTTCATGTGGCAGAGGCACCCCTTTGAGGTGGGGTGGAAAGACATTGACCGGACGGTCCCGCCAACGGAAGAGGAAATCGTTGCGAAGGGATCACCCGGCCTTAGCTTCCTGGAAGAGAGTCCCGGAGTTGACTATTTGGTCGCATACTGGCTCGCGGTATACCTGAAAGTCGTGCCCCAGTAGGACTTTTGGGCGTTTTGAGGGCTGTCAAGGCGCTTTTGTCCGTTGCGGGCCTCTCACCGGTTGTCTTTTCACACATGCCGCACCCGCTGCCGCGCGGTAGAATCTAAGGTGTATGGGGACGCGTGGTCTCGACAGGGAGGCAACTCGAAGGCTGCGAGCCGAGGCGCCATCTACCTCGCAAATCAGGTGGCAAAAACAAAAAATCCCGAGCGTGAACTCGCTCTCGCTGCTTAACTAGCAGCGACGTTTCTCCTCTCCCAACCCCGGAGGGGGAGACAGAAGCGACGCAACTCCGGGGTGCTGCCCAAACAACGCCGATAGCGCGGGCCTAAGAAACATCGGCTGGCCGCCGTGATGCCTGGCTGAGATGGTATGCACAGCGGCGAGAACTCAAGTCTTAGCTACGCTCGTAGACGCTGCACAGAAACCTTTCTGGACGGGGAGTTCAACTCTCCCCCGTCTCCACCACGGACACCTTTCAGCAGCCCCCGGAGAAAACGCAGGGGGCTGTGTGTGTTTCTGGAGTTCGATAGCGGGGCTTGTATCCGTAGTCGCTACGTACGCTTCGGCTTGCTTGCTGACACCTTGCGCCATTCAGCCCGCATCGCTTCGGTGGGCGGGTAGTATTTGCCGGGCCGCACACGCTCTTTGATGATCTTTTCCTTGATGTAGCGCTCCACTCCCTCGGTCTCTTCTACCCATTCGATGCACTCTGCGGCGAACCACGACGGGACGACAGCGCAGCCATCGTCGTCGCCTACGATGATGTCCCCAGGGCGGACGAGAGCGCCCCCGCATTGGATGTCAACATTCTCCTCAGCCGGGTCTCCCCACGGCCTGCCGCCATACGGCGTGCGGTTGGCCGCATATACCGCAAAGCCATAGTCCTCCTCCTCGATGACCGTGAGGTCGCGGATCGCCCCGTCGGTAACAAGGCCCTCCGCCCCGGTCATCTTGAGCTGGAGCAGCTTGACGTCCCCGCCGATGGCGCACCACTCCTTGCCCATGAGGTCGGCGACAAGTACGTCGCCGGGCCCGCAGCGCGCCATGGCGCGATATTCAGGGGAGTCCTCGCCGGCGCGCACCTGGGCGTCCAGGTCAGGCCGCGGCGGCAGGAACCGCAGCGTCCGGGCGCGCCCGGCAAGCCGTTTGCCGGGGGTGTAAGTCTTGACGCCTTCCATGTAAGGCAGCGGGACCCCGGCACGTGAGTGGACGGCCGACCAAACGGTGGCGACGGGGACCTTCTTGAACCGTTCCAGGACGGACTGTGGGACCTCCACATGTTTCATGCTGCGCTGCGGCTGCTGGGTCACTGCTAAAAACTCCTTTAAAGAGCGGCCCGGGAGCCGGGCCACCCAGTTTTTGGCGTTGTATGTTGACTGTTTCTAATCTTGGACTAAGTAACTATCCCGAAACGGCCCGCGGGTGACTTCGACGGGTCACAGTCGAGTTCAGACTTCTCCCTCACCCTGACCCTCTCCCGCTGGGAGAGGGGTTTGGGGATAGTTACTAAGTCTGGAGCGTGAGGCAGCCCGGCCGGACACCACGACGGTGCGCTGCTCCTTACCCTGCCGCCAGGTCCAAAACGAGCTGTATGAGTGTACGCGTCGGGATGCCGGTCGCGCCGGGGACGTTTACGCCCCGGGCGCTATCGGTCAGGTTAAGTGCAGCTATGTCCAGGTGGACCCAGGGCGTGTCGCCCGCGAAGTCGGCAATGAAATGCGCGGCGGTTATTGATCCGGCCGCGCGTCCGCCCGTGTTCTTCAGGTCCGCAACCTTGCTCTGGTTCTGCCTCTTCGAGACTTGGTCAAGCGGCAACCGCCAGAACGGCTCGCCCCGTTTATTGGCCGCCGTCATAAGCCGGTCAATCAGAGCGTCGTTATTGCTGAATGCGGCGGCGTTGCCTGTGCCCAGTGCGATGCGCGCCGCGCCGGTGAGCGTCGCCACATCAACTATGCGCGCTGCGCCCCTGGACTTCGCATAGCATATGGCGTCGGCCAACGTCAGCCGGCCTTCCGCGTCCGTGTTGTCCACCTCTATGTACTTCCCGTCCATGGCGCGCACGATGTCGCCTGGGCGCTGGGCTGAGCCGCCGGGCATGTTCTCGGTTGCGGCGACGACTGCGTGGACGTTGATGGGAGGCTTAAGGACGGCGATAGCCTTCATCGCTGCTATGACCGCGCCACCGCCACCCATGTCGCCTTTCATGTCGCCCATGCCTTCAGCCGGCTTGATCGAAATGCCGCCGGAATCGAACGTGATGCCCTTGCCGACTAGCCAGATATGGTTCGCTGGCCTGGTGGGGTCCCCGGCGTAGGTGAGGTGGATGAACTTAGGCGGCTGCGTGCTGCCCATGGCGACGCTCAGGTAGGCGCCCATGCCGAGCCGCTGGCATTCGGCCCGGTCGAGGACCTCACATGTCAGACCCCCGTCCCTCGCCACGGCCTGGGCGGCCTCGGCCATCCTGGTAGGCGTCAGGACGTTGCCGGGCTCATTAACCATGTCGCGTGCGAGACAGGCAGCTTCCGCCATGGTCCGGCCCAAGCCGACGCCAGCTTCAAGCGCGGTGACCTTTGAGGGGTCTTGCTCAACTAGCTCCAGGCTCTCAAGGCGGGGCCCCGCCTCCTCATTAGGGCTGGTCTTGTACTTGTCAAAACGATAGGCGCCGAGGGATGCCCCTTCTGCAATGGCCTCCGCGCATCTGGCGGCGTCCAGGTCGGCAATACCCGCGCCGTGGACGATGGTCGCGGCGCGCTTGATGCCGGAGCTCTCCAGCCGGCGTACGACCTCCGCGCTGAGGTTGCGTATGGAATCGAGGTCAAACTTCTCCCTGGCGCCCAGCCCGGCGATAAGGACGCGGCTCGGTGCAAAGCCGCGGTAGGCGGTTTCGGGTGTGTGGACGAGCGTAAGTTCGCCTGACCGGCCCTTGATTTCACCTTCTGAGATGAGGTGAGAGATGAGACCGCCCAGGGCGCGGTCGACTGCGCCAGTGGCGCCGCCCGGGGCAGACACGCCCTGAAATAAATTGACGACCAGCGCGTCGCACGTCTGTTCGGTGGCGCTGGCCCTGGTGACGGCGATGTCCATTAGGGTTGGGCCTTTCTTCCGATCCCGGAAAGAGAGTCCGAGTGTGCGGGCGCTTGCATAGGGTTGCCCGGCGAAGAGTATAAGGCGGGGTGCGGCGCAGGGCCAGCCTGATCTCAGCCCTATCTCAGGCGCCGGTGCACATACTTATACAATTTCTTATACTTATATAAGACAAAAACTATCCGGCCTAAAAACAGTACGTTGGTACTCTCCCGCGCGCGTGCGCGCCGTAATAAGGTAACAACACCGTCACCAAAGTAACAGCGGCGTCACATTTTCGTACCGAAGGTGCGCCCAGACAGCGACGCACGCCCACCACGCGGGAGGGCGGGCAGACGACCAGAGGCCAGTCTTGCTTACTTCCTCATAGGCCCCAGTAACGGGGAGCGCGGGAGCAAAAACAGCATGGCGAACGCGAACATCTCAATTTCGGTCATCAGCGACGGCTCATTCTTACTCGATGGGGGGCCCGTCTTTGGTTCCGTCCCAAAGATCCTCTGGGAAAACCATGCCAAGCCAGACCGCAAAAACCGGGTGCGGCTGGGCCTGAACTGCATGCTCATCCGCACGCCCACAGCCAACATCCTTGTTGACTCCGGCATCGGCAGCAAGTCACCTGAGATCACCAAAGACATCTACGGACACTCGACGACCAAGTTGTTCCGCAACCTGCGTTCAATGGGTATCAGCACCCGGGACATTGACTTCGTAGTCCTGACCCACCTGCACTTTGACCACTGTGGCGGCGCCACCCGGCTGGACCGTGAGGGGAACATCGTACCCTCGTTCCCAAAGGCGAAGTACATAGTGCAGAGGAAGGCGTGGGAAGAGGCCTGCAACCCCAACGAGCGCGCCCTCCCCATCTACTCTCACGGGTGCGATGAGCTGGACGTGATCAAGCAAAGAGGACAACTGGAGCTCATAGACGGTGACATGGAGATCGTCCCCGGGGTCAAGGCTACAGTCACCCCCGGACACGCCGACGGCCACCAGGTAGTGACGGTGAACTCCGGGAGCGAGAGGCTAATCTACATGGCCGACCTCGTCCCGACGCCGCACCACCTGCCTCTGGCATACATAACAGCATTCGACCGCTACCCGGACCAGACTCTTTCGGTGAAGAAAGAGGTCCTGGCTCGTGCCGAGCGAGAGGGGTGGCTAATGGTCTTCGCTCACGGCCTCACCGAGCGCGCCGGTTACCTTGAGAGAAGCAAGGCTGGGTTGTCGCTGAAGCCGGTGGCCCTCTAGTTCCACCGCCGACAAGTGCGTCAAATACGGTTGGGCCGCTCCTTGGAGCGGCCCAACCTGTTCAGGCGAGCTATGAGTTTCAGGTCCCGGGTATCGTATATGAAAAAGGCTCGTCCGCTTTGGCTCAGCCGGCAGCGGTCTGCCCCACAAATGCCGGGGCTCCCACAATGACGTCACCGTCGATAGCGGTCAGGAGCACGTCTTCGGCAAGGCCGGGGGACAGCTCCGATGTCTCCCTGTGTGACTTGCCACCCATGCGTACCCGCAGGTAGTTATCTGTCAGGCCGTTGAGGCGGGACCCTCTTTCCCAGACAACGGGCCTGACCGTCCCAATAAATCTCCTGCGGTGCTCCGCACCGTGTTGGGAGGCAAGTGTCCTCAACTCGGCGGCCCGTTCCGCGCGCACACTGGCCGCCACCTGTCCGCCGAGGTAAAACGCACTCGTGCCGGGCCGGCGCGAGTAAGGAAAGACGTGCGCGTCAGCGAACCGGACGTTGTTCATAAGTGACAACGTCGCGCTATGGTCGGCTTCCGTCTCACCCGGGAACCCGGCGATCAAGTCGGTGGTGATTGAGCAGCCTGGGACGGCGGACCGCACACGTCCGACAGTGGCGGCGAAGCTCGCCGAGTCGTAACGTCGCCTCATTTCCCTCAGCACTTTGTCGCTGCCGCTTTGCAGTGGCAGGTGGAAGTGGGGGCAGAGGCGTCCTTTGCCGACGCCAGACCAGAGCCCGAGCAGCTCGTCCGTGACCTCGAGCGGCTGCAATGAAGAGATCCGGAGGCGGGGGACGGGGGTGTAGACGAGGACTCTGCGGACTAATTCCGCCAGGCTTAAGCTTGCGGGACCGAGGTCAGACCCGTACGAGCCGAGTTGCGTGCCTGTGAGCACCACCTCGGGGCACCCGGCCTCTGACAACTGGCGGACCTGGGCCACGAGTTCTTGCTCTGGGATGCTGCGCTCCCGGCCTCGGACCTTTGGGACGATGCAATATGCGCAGACCTGGTCGCACCCCTCCTGAATCTTCACCGCGGCGCGTGTGCGCCAGAGGAGGGGTCCTCGCCTGACAATACTGGAAGTGCGAAGGCCGGCTGCCCCGGTGTCCCGGGTGAACGGCGTGAAGGCGGGGCCAAGGCGCTTGGCCACGCGGCTAACCAACTCGTCCTTGCTCCGGTTGGGGACGGCCAGATCCACAGATGGCAGTGCGGCAGCAGCATCTTCGGCACGCTCCACATAGCACCCGGCGGCCACGACCAGCGCATGCGGGTGCAGGCGACGCGCTGACGCAAGCGCTTGCCGCGCCTTGTGGTCTGCGACGTGTGTCACCGTGCAAGTGTTGAGGACGTATACATCAGGCGTTTCGGCTGTGGCGGCCACCGTAAACCCGGCATCCATGAACTCACGCGCCATATGCTGGCTATCCGCCAGGTTGAGCTTGCAGCCGTGCGTTTCGATCAGGACTTTCATCGTGCGGGTAGTTCCAGCCGCGCCGGACTCGGTGGTCAATGAGAACCAACGTATTTTATTGCTGCGCCGCCTGCGCAGAAGAAACGCCTGTTTCCCATTTTTTTCCGGTTGTCCGTGGTTAGGGTCCCGGCCCGGCCCTGATAGCGCCTCTGGCAAGGGGAGTGAATTTGCTCTACCCAGTCTTCTCCATTTCATCCCTTCTTCCTTGAGCAGGAGTGGGTTACGGCCTGCCCCGGACATGGTTCAGGGTGACAGGCCGCAGCCAACCAATAGACGACTGGCCGCCGTTGCTATAATCCGCCGGTTTCTAGCTCGACTGTAAACTGAGAAGGTCTCCTCGCCTCCGGCCAGGCCGAACTGAAAGACGAGTCATCATGCCCCAGCGAGTAGTCGTGACAGGCATAGGGCTAATAACCCCGGTCGGAATTGGCCGCCATGCCACGTGGGAAGCCCTGCTTCGCGGGACGTGCGGGGTGAGCCACATCTCTTCCTTTAACGCGGAGGGGTTCGACACCCGCATCGCGGCCGAAGTTAAAGGGTTCGACCCTGAGGGGACGTTGGGCCGCAAAGAGTCCCGGCGCATGGACCGCTTCGCCCAGTTTGCCTGTGCTGCAACTCTTGAGGCTATGCAGCACGCTAAATTTGACATGGCGCGTGAAGACCCTGGCAGGGTTGCAGTGCTTGTCGGCAGCGGAGTGGGCGGCATCATGACGCTGTCTGAGCAATTCAAGGTGCTGGAGACGAAGGGACCCACGCGTATAAGCCCGTTCCTCGTGCCCATGATGTTGACAGACATGGCGTCCGGACAGGTCTCAATGCTAACCGGCGCCAAGGGCCCGAACTTCGCCACCGTGTCCGCATGCGCCTCAGGCGGCGACGCCATAGGCGAGGCGTTTGAAATGATCCGCCGCGGGCGTGTAGACGCGGCTTTTGCAGGGGGCACAGAGGCCGCCATATGCCCCATCTCGGTCGCAGGCTTCAACTCCTGCATGGCGCTATCAAAGCGCAACGATGACCCCAAGACCGCGTCCAGGCCGTTCGATGCCGGACGGGACGGGTTTGTGCTTGGCGAAGGCGCCGGAATCATCGCACTCGAGACCCTTGAACACGCCGAGGCGCGCGGCGCTCCGGTCCTGGCTGAAATGGTGGGATACGGCTCAACGAGCGACGCCTTCCACGTCACTCAGCCGGACCCTGAGGGCGCAGGGGCGGCAGAAGCCATGCAGCTCGCGCTCGACCAGGCTGGCTTGCAGCCAGAGCAGGTGGACTACATCAACGCCCACGGCACCTCGACGCTGCTAAATGACAAACTTGAGACCCTCTCAATGAAGAAGGTCTTCGGGGAGCAGGCATACAAAGTGCCAATCAGCTCAACGAAGTCCATGACCGGACACCTGCTCGGGGCGGCCGGCGGGATCGAGGCGGCTTTTTCGGTGCTGGCGATCACACAATCGGTGGTGCCTCCCACGATCAACCTGTTCAACCCGGACCCGGACTGTGACCTCGACTACACGCCGCACACGCCGCGGCGTGGGCGTATTGGCGTGGCCATGAGCAACTCGCTGGGCTTTGGCGGACATAACTGCAGCCTGATATTCCGTGAGTTTGTGAACTGAATAGCGGTCCGTCTATGACAGTGCCGATAGGCCTCGGCTTAGAGGGCATGTGATTAAGGCAACGTCCCTGACCGTCGGCCGCTGGCGTGTGGCTGAGCCACCCCCGGAGGGCTTCCACCTCAACCTGAGCGGGTATGTACCGCCGCAGGCAGAAAGGCTTGCAGCGCGGTTGCTCTACAACCGCGGCCTTCGGTCGTCCACGGCGGCCCGCGACTTCCTTGACCCTGACCATCCACTCGAGGACCCCTTCGACTTGCCAGACATGGACATCGCGGCGAGAAAGCTTGTCGTTGCAGCTCGGGCCGGCGAAGCCGTCGGAATCTGCGGAGACTTCGATGTAGACGGGTTGACCGGGACGGCGATCATCGCCCGGCTTGTCAGCGCGCTCGGGGGCACTCCCCTGCCCTACATCCCGCACCGGGAGCAGGACGGGCACGGTGTTTCACTCACGGCGATCGAGGCGTTCCGCGAAGCGGGCGCGCGCTTGATGGTGACCGTGGACACTGGTACGAACGCTGTGGGGGAGGTGGCAGCGGCGAAGGCGGCGGGGCTGGAGACGATTATCACCGACCACCACGAACCTGCCGCGGGCGGGGCCGGCAAATGGGCACGGCCCAATGCTCTCGCGGTTGTCAACCCGCACCTGGGCGCTGCGGATGGCCAAGTGTTCCTCACAGGCGCGGGGGTTGCGCTTCAACTGGTGTACGCAGCCACTGGGCTGGGGGCCACACAACAGGAAGATGCGCTCTCCCTTGCGGCGCTGGGGACGATTGCTGACGGCGCGCCGCTCCGCGGTGATAACCGCGTGATCACGTCGTGGGGCCTGGACTACCTCGGCAAGACCAGGCACCCCGGGCTGCGTGCGCTGCTTAACACGTCGCGGCCTTCCGGCGCGGACGGACGGCCCGACACAGAGCTGGTGTCGTTTTATCTTGCGCCGCGGCTGAACGCCGCCGGACGGCTCGGAGACGCCGGTCCGAGCCTGCGGCTGCTCATGACCGTGGACGCTGCCGAAGCGGAAGCGCTTGCCGCCCGTCTGGACCAGTTGAACGGCGAGAGGCAGCGGCTGGCCGAAGTGGCCTGGAAATCGGCGAAAGAGCAGGTCGAAGGGGCCTCGCATGAAGGCAGGGCCCTGGTCGTGGTGAGGTGCGACAGCGTCCCGGCGGGGCTGCTCGGGCCGCTCGCAGGCCGCCTGTGCGAGGCGCACGGAAAGCCCGCAATCGCCCTGGGCGCGGTCGAGGGCGGCGTGCGCGGGAGCGCGCGCAGCACCGCGTCATTCGACATCCACGCTGCAGTCGCTGCACAGGCCGGCCTGCTGCAACGTTATGGCGGCCATGCGCGTGCCGCCGGTTTTACGGTACGGCTTGAGGACCTGGACGCGGTCCTGGGTGGCCTGGAGCGTCTGGCATCCTGGGCCTCTCTGGCCGCAGACGTCCGCCCCGCGGTTGAGGCGGATGCGGAGGCGAGGATCGGGGAACTGGGCGTACCGCTCTGGGAGTTCGTCGAGGCGATGGCGCCTTTTGGGGAAGGCAACCGGGACCCGCTGTTCATCTCGCGCCGCGTCCAGGCGAGCCAGGTGAGGACGATGGGCGCCACAGGCAAGCACCTGAGGTTGACGCTGGAAGAGGACGGCAAGGCGATAGAGGCGGTCGGCTTCGGGCTGGGCGATGCGCCCCTTGGCAATGGACGCGTAGACGTTGCCTACACGCTCCGCAAGAACATATGGAACGGCAGGTCCCGCCGCGAACTTGGCCTGAAGGCGGTCAAACCTTCGACCTCGTGATGCAGCCGACGAAGTTATCGGCGTCCTGCCGTATGCCTCGCTGGTCAACGGCCCCACAGGTAAATGCTGCCTGTCAGGTCTTTGCTTCGCCGCGCAGCTTTCTGCGTCGCTCGGCACGGGTCGTCCCTTGCGGCACCGGGCCGCCGTCAGCGTCGCCCGGTCTCTTAAAGCGGGTCTTCCAGACGATGAACGGCACAGCCACAAGCCAGACGAGTATGGCGATGATGTGCGCCTGCTGCAGGCCCCAGAACTTGACGTCGTCCAACCTGATGAACTGAATGAGGAACCGGCCCAGTGCGTAGAGGGCGATATAGACCATCCACAACGACCCGTCCGGCCTCAGGCGGCCCTTGAGCCTGAAAAGCAGGCCCAGGAGCAGCATGTTCCAAATCATCTCGTAGACGACGGCGGGGTGGACAGGCGCCTCGGGGTCACCAAGCAGCCGTTGGGCGCCGTCACGGCCCGGGCTGTCCGGGTGCGTGAAGTACCAGCCCCACGGCAGGTCCGTGGCTGTGGACCAGTGCTCGCCGTTGATGATGTCCCCTACCCGTCCGATGGTCTGGGAGATAAGCATGGCCGGCGCGGTCAGGTCCATCAGCTTGCCCACCGGGTACCCGGAAACACGGGCGTAGATCATGCCGGCGACCCATCCTCCGATGATGGCGCCCCAAAGGCCAATGCCGCCGGACCAAATGGCGAAGAGGTCGCCGAGGTTGTTCTTGTAGAGCTCCCACTGGTCCGTAACGTGGACAATGCGGGCGCCGACGATGCCGCCGATGATCGCCCAGATGGCGGTGTTGTACACCATGTCAGCGTCGAGCTTCTCCTTCCGCGCCCAGCGCGCCACCAGGTACACGGCGACAGCAACGCCGACAAAGCTTAAGAGGCCGTGCCAACTCAGGGCGAAATTGCTACCCGAGATAATGTTTGGGTCAAAGGGTATCTTGATGGCCAGAAGGTGAAGCATCGTCTCTCGTTACATGGGCCAGGCAACAGCGATTACGACGCCTGGTTGTGGGTGTGGGGTCAACAAGGAGGGTGGCCGCGCGAGAACAAATGGGCCAATCCGCCGGATTTTGAGTCCGTACTCTACGAGGCTCAATTGCGAAGGGTAGAGCAAGCCCGCTATGGCCGCAACGCGTGGTGCCCGGTCGAGGCAGCCAGCTGGTACCCGTTGCTAGAATTCGGCCAGTTTCAGTCTGACTTCTGCTGCCTCCCCAACGAGCGCTCCCCATGCTCGACGCAATCAGCGCATTCCTTGACTACCTGACGGTAGAGCGCGGGCTTTCCCGCCACACTCTGGCTGCCTACTCGAACGACCTCACAGGCCTGGCCGGATTCCTGAGCGCACGCGGCGGAGTCGCTACGTCGTGGGAAAGGGTGGCGCCGGGGGATATCGCCAGTTACCTCAAAGACATGGACGGACGAGGCTATTCGCCTGCCACGAAGGCGAGGAAGCTGGCCGCTCTAAAGTCTTTCATGAAGTTCATGAAGGCCGAGGGGCATGTAAGCGACGACCCGGTTGAGAGGGTGAGGTCGCCCCGTCCGGGCAGGCGCCTGCCCAAAGCGATGACGGTGGACGACGCATCACGTCTTCTTGACTCTGCAGCGCTCGACCGCAGCCCCGAGGGTGTACGAGACATGGCGTCGCTCGAACTGCTGTACGCCTCCGGTATGCGTGTCAGCGAACTCACGGGCCTAAACGTCGCAGACGTGGATGCAATTAACGGGACCGTGCGCGCTTTTGGCAAGGGGGGAAAGGAACGGGTCGTCCCCCTGCACGACGCAGCGGTCGAAGCCGTCAGGCGGTACCTGGCCGAATCCAGGCCAAAGCTGGCACTGGCAAGACCCAAGACTGAAGCGCTGTTCCTTGATTCACGTGGCGCCCGCCTCACGCGGCAGGGCGTTTGGCTCAGGCTCCGGCGCAGTGCACTCCGGGCGGGCATAAATTCGCGCGTCACGCCGCACACGCTGCGCCATACGTTCGCCACTCACCTGCTGCGCGGCGGGGCGTCATTGCGCCATGTCCAGGAGCTCCTGGGCCACGCAAGCATAGCGACCACGCAGGTCTACACTCACCTCACAAGCGACCACGTGCGCACCGAGTACGAAAAGGCGCATCCTCGGGCCAGTTAGGACCTGCATGTGCGTAGTGGCATGGCGCCTGCCCTGAGCGAAGCCGAAGGGTGCAATGCCCCGTAGCCGTCGAAATCAACCGGGGAATGTCACCCGATAATTCGGTCTCTATCCGGCGGGCGGAAAGCCGCAGTCTCTGGGACAATGCGTGTGTCGGGGACTGGCAGGTCCGTTCAGCACACGGGAGGACCGGCATGCAGACGATCGCCGTCACTATCGAAGGCCGCGCAGGCGGAGGCGCCCCTGATATTGGGCGGATTGTGGCCCGTGAACTGGGCTTCGACTTTGTGGACAGGCTGCTGCTGGCCGATATCGCCAAGAAAGTGGGCGCAACTGTCGGCGCACTGGCCGAACACGAACGGCGCGTTCCCACCAACGCAAGCAAGTTGGCACAGGCTGTGCAACGCATGCTGCACCGTTCCGCAGTGGCCGGCATGGGCGGCGACCCTTACTTTGGCCCCGGGATTGAGACGCTCCTGTCACGCCCCTACCGGGAGTTGGAGGAGCCGCCCGCGACTACGGCAGAAGAAGTCAACGAGCAGCACTTCATCGCAACTACCGCCGAGGTTGTCCGCGACCTTGCGGAAGTCGGCAACTGCGTGATCCTTTCAAGGGGAGGCGCCGCAATATTGAGGGACAAGCCAAACGTGTTGCGGGTGGGAGTCATTTCGAGGATGGAAGACCGCGTGAAGCGCATCATGGCCAGAGAGCGGCTTGATGCTCAGAAGGCGGCGGAGTTCATACGCCACTCAGACGCAGCGCAGCACAGGTACTTTGAGCGGGCCTTCAAGAGCAGCCCGTTGGACCCCTTCCTGTATCATTTCATGTGGAACGCATCCGATGTGAGCATCGAGTACGCTGCGCAAGTGACGATAGATGCCGCGAAGGTCATGCGCGAGCGGGGCCTTAGGTTCGCAGTGCCCGCCACAACGCAATAAGTGCCCCAGGCCTAGTCCAGCCACACTACTTATGCCAAAACGAATCTCCAGACGGTTCATTCCGAAGCCCAACCGCAGGGAAAGCCGTCCCAACGTCTTTATCCAGGCCGAGAAGCCTTCGGGCGACGCACCGTCGCGGGCCGTTGCTGACACATCGCCCTCTGCCAATGGCCAGGTGAGCGCGGGCGCATCTCCTGTGATGACTGCCCGGCGGAGGGGCGTCCGGCAGGTGCGCCCGAAGTCCGAGGTGTTCCTCAGGACGCTGGGAAAAGAGCTGCGGCAGTCTGCGGTGCTGTCTGCCGCCGCGGTGGCAGTGGTCATCATCCTCGCCTTCGCGCTGAGATAGCGCAGGGCTGGAGGCCCGGAATCAGCTCCCCCGCCCTGCAAACTTTGGCGTAGCCCCGGCGGATGGAGGCGGTCCAGTCCCGCTATGCTCAAGGTGCGGCGCGCGGGTGCATCAGCACGGAGCAGGCGCCCCATATCTCCCACTGCCACATGACCACAAATAGCCAAAAATTCGCTGACCGGCTGGCCGCGGTGCCCCTTCGGCCCGGCGTCTACACAATGCGCGGCGCTTCGGGCGAAGTGCTCTATGTCGGCAAGGCGTCAGCGCTGCGGAACAGGCTCAGGTCGTACTTCGGAAGCAGCTCTTCGCTTACTGGCAAGACGGCTGAACTGGTGGCGCGGATTGACGATTTCGAGTACGTCGTCACCGAGTCTGAGCAGGAAGCCCTGCTCCTCGAGAACAGTCAGATCAAACGCCACAAGCCTCGCTACAACGTGCGGCTGAAGGACGATAAGACCTACCCGTACATCAAGGTTGACCTTGCCGAGCCTTTCCCGCGTGTCTATGTAACGCGCCGCACCGCGAACGATGGCGCCCGCTACTTTGGGCCCTTCGCCAGCGCGGGCAGCGTACGCAAGACTCTGGACCTGTTGAACCGGCTGTTCCCCTACCGCAGTTGCACCAAGCCGATCACTGGCAACGACGACCGGCCATGCCTGGAGTACCACATCAAAAGGTGCATCGCTCCCTGCACCGGGTACGCGTCGAAGGAGGAGTACCGCCGGGTCATTGACCAGGTGGTACTTTTCCTGGACGGCAACACCAGGCAGGTGGTTTCCGAGCTGGTCGACGCGATGACCCATGCGTCAGACAGCCTAGAGTTTGAGCGTGCCGCTGCGCTTCGCGACAGGCTGCGGGCTATCGAGCGCGTCTACGAGGGACAGAAAGTCGTCGGCCTGGGCGACGAGAACCTGGACGCTATCGCTCTGGCGTTCGGGCGCAACGAGGCGTGGGCCGAGGTGTTCTTCGTGCGCCAGGGTAATTTGTCAGGCCGTGACAATTTCATCATGGAGAACACCCGCGACGAGCCTGAGGCTGAAGTCGTCGCGCAGTTCATCAAACAGTTCTATGACTCTGCGTCGCACGTGCCGAGGCGGGTGCTTGTAACGGCGGAGCTTGAAGACGCGGAGGTTATCTCGCAGTGGCTGACATCCAGGCGGAACGGTCCGGTAGAGGTCACCGTCCCGCAGCGGGGTGAGAAGCGCAAGCTACTCGAGATGGTGCGTGAGAACGCAGAGCAGGGGCTTGAGCAGTTAAAGATCAAGCGGCTTTCCGACAGCGACCTGATGGGCTCGGCCGTCGCCGAGTTGCAAGAGGAACTGAGCCTGCCAAGGCTGCCCAGGCGCATCGAGTGCTACGACATTTCGCACATCCAGGGCACCAACATTGTTGCCAGCATGGCGGTGTTCGAAGATGGCCGGCCAAAGAACGCACACTACCGCAGGTTCAACATCAAGACAGTGCCAGGCAACGACGACTTCGCGTCAATGCGGGAAGTGCTGACCCGGAGGTTCAAAAGGTTCATCGCCGCGCAGGCCTGGCAGCCCTCCCAGCCCTCTACGGACGGCAAGAGTCAACATGGCACAGCTGCCGGGGAAACCAGGTCGGCAGCTTTCAACGCCATTGATGCAGGGCCTGTCGAAAGTTTCGGTGAAACGCCGGACCTGGTGCTCATTGACGGCGGCAAAGGCCAGCTCAACGCGGCTCTCGAGGCTTTTTTGCAGTTGGGCCTGAAGGACATACCCCTGGCAAGCCTGGCGAAGCAGCAAGAGGAGATATACCTGCCGGACAGCCCGGCGCCGGTTGTCCTGCCTCGCAACTCGCAGGCCCTTTTCCTGGTGCAGCGCGTCCGCGATGAGGCGCACAGGTTCGCAGTCACGTTCCACCGGGAACGCAGACAGAAGTCCTCCATCCAGTCGGCCCTAGACCTGGTCCCTGGCATCGGGCCCAAGAGGAAGCGGGCGCTTCTACGCAAGTTCGGGTCGGTGAAGGGCATCCGGGAGGCGCCAGTAGAGGAGCTTGCCGCATCACCTGGGATGACGACAAAGCTTGCAGAAAAGGTAAAGCAGTACCTGTAGGGCCGCGCGCCGGCGGTGCGTGAGGCCGCCTTTATGCGAGCCGTCAAGTTCAGCGGCCCAGGCAAAGCCCAAATAGTCGAACGGCCCAGGCCACATGTGTCTGAGCCTGGCGATGCCGTGGTCATGGTCACTACCTCGGCCATTGCCCCATGGGACATTTCGCAGTGCCTTCGGCTGTCCTCCGGCGGAGTAGAAACCACACCCGGGGGCGAGTTCGCAGGCAATATCGTAGAAATTGGCTCAGGCGTCAGGCGCTTTGAGATCAATGACCTGGTCTTCGCGCTATCAGGCTGCCGGGACGAATCAGGTAATGAGCGGGTGTTCGGTCTCGGAAGCCTTGACGGCGGTCACGCCGACTATGTGCTTGTGCCCGGTGCAGACCTGGCTCTGGTAAAGACAACGCCAGGCGCTGAAGAGCGCACGCTACTCGCAGGCGGGACGCTCGCGCTGGGGGCGAGCGCGGCTGAGGTGGCACAGACACTCGCAACGAGCGGCGAGGGCGTTGTGACCGCCTCCGGCAAACTCAGGCTTATCGTGGCAGGGTGCGACCCTCTGGGGACAGCTGCAATAGCCTGCCTGCGACGGACCAACACATTCTCAGAAATCGTCGCCCTCGACTCCCACCCTGCCCGGCTGGCGCTGGCAAAGCGCTACGGCGCACGACCGGTTAACGTAAGGCAGCCAGGCGCTGCGGCCGCTGTAGGGCCGGCGGACATCGTGGTCGTGGGCGCGCTCGATGAACGTCCAAGCACAGCGTGGATAGCTGGTGCGGTACGGGCGGGGGGGAGGTTGATCTTCACTGAGCCCGGCGGCATCGAGAAATGGCGCGCACTAGACGTCCCGCTGCGCGACGGTGTGAAGCTGGCCGCCGCCGGGTGGCCCAGTCAAGATGCCGCCCAGCGCTTCGCTCTGGACGTCCAACTCAGGAGGCTAGACATTACGGCTATGGTGTCTCACGTCGTGCCGCTGGACATGGCGGCGGACGCCTACGGGCAGGCTTGCGAACGCGCGCCCGGTGTGCAGAAGGTGCTGCTCAAGCCGTGAGTCCACGCGTAATTACAGGTCGTCCAGAAATCCCCTCCCCTAATCGAGGAGGAGGGGATTGAGGCCCTCCCTCTGACTATGTGGTGGTGAAGGCGCGCAATGGCGTCAACAAACTGTGCAGCCAGGAATACACGGCGCAACAGATTCAGGGTATTGAAGGCTCCGCAGGACTACGTGCGCGTTGCCCGGCCGACCGCATTGGCAAAACTACGTCGTGACGAACCCTTGCGGCACGTCGCTGGCAGGCAAGAGAGACACTAGGGCAGTCGGTCGTGGAGGAAAGACAGAGCGTACGTATTCGCAAATGCTAGGCCGCGCTAGTCGTCTCCAGTGCGCGATCCGGCGCCTTGGGGCCTCGGAGCCCTGTTCCTGAGTACGAAGTCCGGCCCCGGGCCAACGGGCGCCGCGCCGGACTGCTCCGCGTGGCGGGCAGCCACGATTTGTCTGTGCGCCCACAGCACGGTCAGCGCAGCGTCCAGGTTGGCGACCGTTTCCGACAACGACAGGACGCCGTCAGGCAGCACGATGTGCAAGCGGCCAGGCGTCGGTCTAAGAGACTCTGACGGTGCGCTCGACAGGGCGACCGGCCCGGCGAGTGCTGCTGCAGATAGACCTTGCCGGCCTCCAGCATGCGCCACCGCGGCGCCGCGCGTGTCCTCGTCAGGCTGCTCCTCTTCATGCGTGCCCTGGCCCGCCGCCTGTGACGGGGCCGGCAGGAGCGGGCGGGCTTCGCTGAAGACACGGCTCACTACCGCGAGCCTGGCCTTCACATCGTTCCGGTCCGCTCCTGTGAGCTCTTCAAGCAAGACGGCCAGTCGAGCATCGTCAAAAGGCTCGCCACCCAACCGCTTAGTGATTTCGAGGAACAACGGCACTGAGGCTGCCAGGCTCCTACGTGCGGACTCCGCTTCCTGCGGTGATAGCGGGTTACCAGCGCGCAGGCCGTCGCGTGTTACCCGCAGGCGGCTCCTGCCAGATGCGATGGCCCACATCCTCAGCGCGCCGACGCGAGCGGCGAACGCGCCTCCTCGCTCTGCCATGCCCAGGGACCGGGCAAGGCCGTGGCGCGAGACTTCCCCAGCGAACTCGCGCGCAATGCGCTGCCCTAGTGCGACGCTCTCTAACAGAGTGAACTCCGGGAACTCGTATGGGCCAAGTTTTGCCACTGTCTGCTCCATGTCTGCACGCCGGCATTACCAGCCAGTATCAACTGATGCGCCCGCAGATCGGACGGGCAAAAGGCCTTCGCGGTTGCGTGGCAGCCCCTTTTGGCTCTGCCGCGCGTCCGGGAGGGCCTGTTTTGGACAAGCATAAACAACTCACCGAAAAGCCCGGTTGCGCTGCCTGTTCCCGCATTATATGCCGCTCTAACGCTGTCTCCGCTGGGCGTGACTCCGCGCATATGCTGGGTGCAGGCACGTAACAACAGGCCTATATTCAGTCATACCGGCTCAACATGCGGCATATATGCGCTGGTATTGCGGCGTAATCCACAGCGTAATCGCGGCTGTCGCGGCACATTCACGGCAGATGGCATCAGCGCATCCGTGAGGTCCTGCCCCCGAAATGCGCTGCCTGTTCCGCTCGTACTGGCTTCGAGATCCAAACGAAAAGGGTCTGCCGGACCGAGACTTGCAACTGAGGTGCACGTGTCCTGCGGCTAAACTGCTGCGCTGCGCGTCCACGCCCTCTCTCAACAGGCCGGTGTCCCAGACAAGCGGCTTACTGCCCGTCGCCCGAGCGGCCACCGATACCCAGGCTGCCAAGCAGCCGGGTGAACTCCATTGGGAAGATGAACTTGGTCGACGGGCTGGCGCCGAGTGTTTTCAGCGCGTCAAGGTATTGCAGGCCCATCGTGTTCTGGTCCACGCCCCGCGCCACCTGGAAGATGCGGTCAAGGGCCTGACTGAACCCGCTGGCGCGCAGCACGGCGGCCTGTTGGTCGCCTTCCGCCGTCAAGATGGTCGCCTGCCTCAAGCCTTCGGCCTTCAGGATTGCGGCCTGCTTCTCGCCTTCGGCCACGGTGATGCTCGCCTGCTTCTTCCCGTCGGCCTCCAGCACGACCGCCCTCCGCACGCGCTCTGCAGTCATCTGCCGGTTCATGGCCTCCTGGATGTCCTTGGGCGGGATGATCTCCCGGATTTCGACGTTCGTGACCTTGATGCCCCAGCGGCCCGTCTCCTGGTCCAGGCGGACGCGCAATGCCTCGTTGATGCGTTCGCGCTGGGACAGGACGTCGTCTAGCGGGATGTCACCGATTACCGCTCGCAGCGTGGTAGTGGAGAGGCCGACGACGGCCATGTGGTAGTCGGCGACCTCCAGGATCGCCTTGTCGGCGTGGTCGAGGTCGACACGCATGTAGACGAGGAAGTCTATGTCTATGGACGCGTTGTCTTTGGTGATGTTGGTCTGGCGCGGGATGTCCAGCACTTCGACGCGGGTGTCCAGCTTCTGAATTGTGTGGATGACGGGGATGGCAAAGACGACACCCGGCCCCCTCATACCCTCGAACCTGCCGAGGCGGAACCTCGCGACGCGCTCGTAGTCACGCACAAAATTGATGATTCCCATGTTTGCCTCCTCAGGGTTTAGGACCTTCGCGGGGCTAAATGTGGACGCAACCTTACCACGAGGCGGTTCAAGCTGCCTGGTGTGAGTCTCCGGTCACCAGCGGCTCAACGATGAGCCAGATATCCCGCGTCGCCTTCACCTTGACGCGCCCGCCAACCGGCACGGACACACCGTCCTCAACTTCTGCCGACCATATCTCGCCCGCCGCGCGCACCTGGCCCTGGGGCGAAAGCGGGCTGACGACCTCGGCCGTCTGACCTATCAGGCTCTGCGCGGAATAGGGGTTGACGTACGGCCCTGCTTTTCGCGACAGGCGATCTTCGCGGATTAGAAGGACCATTACAGCAATGACCAAGCCGCCCATCACGCCGAGGACCCACAAGCTGACCCGTAGAGTAGGTCCCGACACGCCCGGCTGCCCAAACCCGCTGATCAGGAAGAATCCTGAAAGGACGAGCAGTATTGCCCCGGTGATGCCGAAAAACCCAATGCCCGGGTGCTGGGTCTCGGCGAAGAAAAGCGCCATCGCCATGGCGAAGAGCACTATCCCTGCCCAGGAGAACGGAAGCTGGCCGAGGCCAGCAAAGCCGAGGATGAGGAACGTCGCCCCGAGGACTCCGGGGACGATCAGACCAGGGCTCCAGAGTTCGACTATCACGCCCAGCCCACCCAGGGACATCAGGAGGAAGGCGACCGTCGGGTCGGCCAGGAAGCCCAGACTGCGGTCGAGGATAGTCGGCTTCGAGTAAAGGAGCTCAGCTCCAGTAAGGCGTAGTGTCACCTTGCCGCCAGAGAATGCTGCCTCTTTGCCGTCCAGCTGGCGTAGCACGTCTGAGACGTTGCCTGCAATGAAGTCGGCGATGCCGTTCTTGACCGCTTCCTCGGCGGAATATGCCGCCGCCACTTTGACGGTGGCTTCCAGCGGCTCGACGGGCCGGCCCCGCCGCTCAGCGATGCTGCGCAAGAATGCGGCAGCGTCCTCAGTGGCCTTCTTACCGAGCGTCTCTGGCAGGTCTTCTCCCTGTATGCCGACCACTGATGCCGCGCCTATATTCGTGGCTGGCGCCATCGCAACGTACGGGGCCGCTGCGGCAATGAACGTGCCTGCTGAAGCCGCCTGCGCCCCTTCTGGCCCGACATACGCCGCGACAGGCACCGTGGCGGCGAAGATATCGCTGACGATACTGCGCGTGGCGTCGAGCGAGCCGCCGGGCGTGTTGATCTGGATGATGATGAGGGCCGCGCCACCCTCTTCGCCAGCCCTGATCGCGCGCCTGATGAAGCGTGCAGTGACCTTATCTATTGGCCGGTCGAGCTCTACGACGCGGACCTTCATCCCACCCGTCTGCGCCGCCGCCTCCGGGGCGAAAAGGAGGCCTGCCGCGCCGATGCACAGGGCAACCAGCGATAGCGCGAGGCGTACCAGTGGGAAGAGGCCCGTAGCCTTGAGCCGTGAGTGCTTCCGGTCGGCAGCATGCATATGCGCGCATCATACTTGACACAACTTGCTAGCGGTGCCTACAGACATCCGCTTGCGCGCCGCAGCTGGATGTGTCGGCGCCTTGTTCTGCCCATCGGACCGCCGACACGGAGCACACTGACGCGGGTCGTGGGGCGCGTGCCGGTGGCGTTATACTTCGCCCCTCTCGTCCTCGGCGGTTGGTCTGGACCCGTGCGTCCTGAACTTGTCGAAGGACGAGCGACCATCAGCAAGTCAGACTTCAGCGGGACCACGCGGAATGAAGATCACCGGCATCAAGACCTACCACGCCCACGACGGGTCCCGTAACAACCTGTTCCTCCAGGTCTTCACCGATGAAGGCATCACGGGCGTCGGCGAACCCTACTCGATTGGGCCCGACGAAGGGATAATCAGCGTCGTCGAGAACATGAAGCCCTGGTTCATCGGGCAGGACCCCGGGCGCATCGAGTGGCTCTTGCGCCGGGCGCGCAACACCATGCGGTTCCCGCTCGGGCAGGTGGGGTGGTCGGCGCTTTCCGGAATGGACCTTGCCCTGTGGGACATCATGGGCAAGGCGAAGGGTGTCCCGGTCTACAGGCTGCTCGGCGGGCCTGCGCGGGACAGAGTGAGGGTGTACCACGCAATCTACGACCCTGACCCTGTGAAACTTGGTGAGCGGGCGCAGGCACTCCAGGCCGAAGGCTACACGGCCTTCAAGGCGACCCCCTTCCCGCCTGGTTGGCAGGAGATGCCCTGGCTGGCGGTGGTCAGGGAGTCGGCCCGCAGGCTGGAAGGGCTGCGGAAGGCAGTGGGGGACGGGCCGGACATTGGGATAGACATCCACACGGTCATACGGGAGCCTGCCAAGGCCATTGAGCTTGTGCGTGCGCTTGCGCCATGCCGGCTGATGTTCGTCGAAGAACCGGCCGGCGCTGAATTCATAGCCACCACTGCACGGTTGCGGCAAGAGTTCAGGGTGGCCCTGGCAACCGGCGAGAACCTGTACGGCGCAGCAAGGTACGCGGAGCTCATGGACGCGGACGCGGTGGACATCATCCAGCCGGACCTGCTGTGCTGCGGCGGGCTGCTCGAGGCGAAGAAGATCGCAGCGATCGCCGAGGCCCACTACGTCACCGTCGCGCCGCACAACCCGCTAGGGCTGGTATCCACTGCCGCGTCGGTGCACCTCGCGGCGAGCATAAACAACTTCGTCATCCTCGAATGGCACGGCGATGACAAACGCAAGAAGCAGGAGTTCGTGACCCCAGTGTGGAAGCCGGTGGATGGCTACTTCGAGCTGCCCACATCGCCGGGCCTTGGCATGGAATTGAACTTGCCGGTGATCAAGCGAAACCCGGCGAGACACTGGAACAGGGGCTTCCCAACAGGGCCAGACGGGAGCCCGGGGTTCATTTAGCACGTCGTCCCGTAGCCACTGCGTGGACTGATTGACAGTGGGTGGGTGCTCGGACAAGCAATAAACGTGAAGATCACGCGCATCGAAACACTAATCGCTGACACCGGCAACAATAATGCCGTCTATGTCCGCACGCACACGGACGCGGGCGTGCACGGCGTGGGCGAGGCCTACAGGGTCGGGCCGGACAGGGCGACGGCGGAGTGGGTGGCCTACTTCGCAGAGCAGCTTGTGGGCCGCGACCCGCGTGAGATCGAACGCAACTGGGCCCTCATGTACCAGGGCGCGCGGTTCCCTCCAGGCTCAAGCGCGCTGGCGGCGCTATCGGCCATCGACCACACCATGTGGGACATACTCGGCAAGTCGCTGGACATGCCGGTGTATGAACTGCTCGGCGGCAGGGTGCGGGACCGCATCCGCGCTTACCACGGCGTGCACGGCGAGTCGCCGCGCAAGCTGGCGGACGCTGCGAAGCGGCACGTGCAGGACGAAGGCTTCTCCGCGCTGAAGACATCTCCCCTGCCCCACGACTGGCGAGAAATGACATGGAACGAGGCGGTGGACGGAGGGCGCAGGCTGCTGGAGGCGCTACGGAAAGCAGTGGGGCCCGACGTGGACATCGGGCTCGACGCCCATGCCGCGGTGTGGGAACCGGCGCGTGCGATCGAGCTTGCGGACGCTCTTACGGAGTTCACGCCATTCTTCATGGAGGAGCCTCTGCGGATGGAAAACAGGCACAAAATGGGCCTGCTCCGCCGCAAAATGCCATTCGCACTGGCCACCGGCGAATGCCTGTACACAAAGTTCGAACTAGGCGAGCTTATCCGCGAACAGGCAGTGGACATCCTCCAGCCGGACGTGTGCATCGTCGGAGGGCTGACAGAGCTCCGGAAAGTAGCATTCAACGCCGAGGCGCACGACCTGACAGTCGCGCCCCACAACCCGCTGGGGCCGCTGGCTACGGTGATCAACCTGCACTTCGACGCCGCAACAACGAACTTCCTGATACAGGAGTTCCGCACGCCGTCGGAAGGCGAGGCGGCGACGGTCACCGCGGGCCAAAGCCTGTGGACGGCTACTTCGCCTTGCCAGAGGGCCCAGGTTGGGGCGTGGACATCGTGGACTCGGCGATCAAGTCGAGGCCCATGAAGCGCAACTGGCACCGGGGCGACCGCGTGTACCCGGACGGCGCAGTCGCGTACATCTGAACAGCTCGTCCCCTCTCCCCTTGAGGGAGAGGGTCAGAGCCTGCCCCGGACCTGATCCGGGGGTGGGGGGGTGAAAGATGCCCAGGACAAGCATGAAGGGCAAGTTCCAGAAGCCCGACGCCGCTCTGACGCGGCGTGTCGCCACGATTGTCGCGGAGCACGACGCCGTCGAGAAGAAGATGTTCGGCAGCGTGTCGTGGTTCACTCCGGTCACGGCAAACATGTTCGTCTGCATGTGGGGAGCAGACGTGGCAGTGCGGGTGGGTGAGAAGGAGGCAAAGGCCCTCGTCGCCTCTGGCAAGGCGGCGCAGTTCGAGCCAATGGAAGGCCACACGATGAAGGAGTATATCTTCGTGCCCTCAGCCGACGCCGCGGATGACACGAAGCTATCGAAATGGATCGGCCGGTCCGCCGACTACGCGTTGAAGCTGCCGCCGAAGAAGAAGTGAGGCCGGCCAGGATTACTCTTTGTATGCGGGGGCCAACTCCTCATCATGCATTTCAGAAATTGGAAGGCCTTTTCGCTTGGGTCCCCTTCCCGAGCCGATGAAACTGAAATCCTCAATACGGAGCGGCACGTCGCCAGCCGCAATGCGCTTGTTCAATAATTCGCGTACTAGCGCGGATATAGACATGCCGCGTTCGGCCGCCCGCGTGCGCAGCAACTCGTAGATATCGTTATCAAGTCGCACTTGTACCCGTTTCAATGCCGCACCCCGGCTATCGCACTTCGCTCCCCGGCCCGCCGGCCCACGCGCCCAGCGCCAGTAGGCCGCCGTCCACGGCCACATATGAACCGGTCATGAACGACGCCTTGTCGCTCGCCAGGAACAGCACCGCATTGGCGATGTCCTCCGCCTGCCCGATGCGCCCCAGAGGGTGCAGCTTCCCCGTCTTCTCAAGCTGTTCCTTAAGGCTCGACCCCTTTGGGAACGTCGCCCGGACCATCGGCGTGTCCATTGCGCCGGGGCACACCGCCAGCACGCGGATGTTGTCCGCGGCATAGTCGAGCGCAAGCTGCCGGGTCAACGACAGGTCGCCGCCCTTGCTCGCCGCGTATGCAGACACGCCCCGCATTGACTGGATGCCCTGCACGCTGGCGTTGTTGATGATCACGCCCCCGCCACGCTTCTTCATTTCAGGCACGCAAAACTTCGCCATCAGGAAGCGGCTCTTCAGGTTCACGTCAATGATGCGGTCCCAGTCCTCCTCCGGCAGCTCGTGCGCGGGCTTGTACGACGACGGCGGCTGGATGCCGACGTTGTTGAACAGGACGTCCACGCCGCCAAAGGCCCGGACAGTCTCTGCGACAGTCTTCTGACAGTCGGCGGACTTCGAAGCGTCTGCTTGCACGAACAGGCCCTTGCCTGAGGTCTTCGAGATGGCGGCCATGGTTTCTTTGGCCGCGGCGGCATTTATGTCCTGGACGGTAACGCTTGCGCCCTCGCGTGCGAACGCGATCGCCGCTGCTCGGCCCATGCCCATGGCCGCGCCGGTAACGATGATGACTTTGCGGTCGAAATCACCCATGTTTATGACCTCCCTGCGTGTGAGACGGCCTCGCGCTTACGCGGCGTCCGAGTGCGGCGGGTTGGCCTTATTGCCTTGCCCGGACCGCGCCCGCAATGACAGCGGCAAGATAGCCCGCGCCGAACCCGTTGTCTATGTTTACGACCGCCACGCCCGGCGCGCATGAGTTGAGCATCGCAAGCAGGGCGGCGACCCCGCCAAAGCTGGCGCCGTAGCCTACACTCGTAGGCACTGCGATAACCGGCGCAGCGACCAGCCCGGCGACGACGCTAGGCAGCGCGCCTTCCATGCCTGCCGCAACGACGATGGACTTCGCCTCTCTAAGGCGCGGCAGTTGCGCCAACAGCCTGTGGAGCCCGGCGACGCCTACGTCAACGATGCGGTCTGCATCGCAGCCCATCAATGTGGCGGCGATGGCCGCCTCTTCAGCTACTGGCAGGTCCGATGTCCCCCCTGTGACGATGGCGACGCGGCCTGAGAGCGGCTGTGGCGGGCGGCTGTCGGCCCAGACGAGGCGCGCATAGGAGTTTTCCTTCGCTCCGGGGACTTTACGCATGACTTCTTCCCGCATGGCATCGTCAGCACGCGTGACAAGCACGACCCCTGAGTGCTTGAAGAGCCTTGCCGCTATTTGGGCTGCCTGCTGCGGCGTTTTGCCTGTGCCAAAGACGACTTCAGGGAAGCCTTTGCGGGCCGCGCGCTCAAGGTCAAGTGTGGCGAAGTCATCGAGAGGCCCGGCCGCGGGCGCAGGCAGCAGCTTCGCAGCCTCCTGCGGCGTGAGTTTGCCCTGAGAGACGCGCGTCAGTATGTCGAGCAGTCCCGAGCGGTCCGTCAATTCATCCGGTCCTATGGGTCTTTAGTCCCTCGGCCGTCAGTCGATGTGGTCTGCCGATTCTATCTGCAGACGCACCGGCGGGCCGCACTTTTCCCCGCAAGAGTGGCTTCTAAAGCAGGCGTCAAATTGACGCTATGCACCGCCACTTCCTATACTCGCCCCAGCGTTTTGTGGGCGTTGAGAGCGTACCCTTGGCCGGGAGAAGCGGTCCGCACCATCGCAGCCAGTCCGCATGTGGTGACTGACCGGGGATATCGGAGCACATCATGACAACGAAAGCGGGCGCTTCGGGCGCCGCCGCCACGCGTAAGTCCGGTGACCAGGCGGCGGCCTCGAGCGGCACGAATATGTGGATTACTTGCCTGCAAGAGAACCTCAGTAAAGGGCTGGCGACAGTCAGTCGCGCAGTCGCTGCCCGCGCGACGCTGCCTGTTACCCAGAATGTGCTGCTCCAGGCAGACGGCGCACGGCTGAAGTTGACGGCCACGAACCTGGAAATCGCGATCAGCACATGGGTCGGCGCCCAGGTGGAGCACGAAGGCGCGGTAACTGTCCCGGCCCGCATGCTGACCGACTTCGTGAACTCACTGCCGAACGACCGCGTGGAGATTGAACTATCAAAAGACCGCAAAGGGATCAAGCTGCGCTGCAAGAATTACACCGCAACGTTTAATGGGACTGACGCCGAGGAGTTCCCACCCATCCCAAACGTTGGCGGAGGCGCAACAGTCAGGGTCCCGGCGGACGTGTTGCGGGGCGCGCTACAGCGGGTGGTGTTCGCAGCCGCCACAGACGACTCCCGGCCAGTGCTGACTGGGGTAAAGATGGACCTCGCGGACAGTCAGTTCGCCCTCGCTGCGGCCGATGGGTTCAGGCTCGCAGTAGAGCGGGGCCAACTCCGAGAAGCGGTGGCGGCCCCCGTGGGCATCATCGTGCCGGCGAGGACAATGTCCGAAGTCGCCCGACTGCTTTCTGACCAGTCTTCGGAAGTGGAGATGTCCGTCACAGGTGCAAAGAGCCAGGCGCTGTTCAAGCTCGACAACGTCGAGATCGTGACTCAGCTTATCCAGGGCACGTTCCCTGATTACGAAAAGCTGATCCCGTCGAGCTCTGGTACCAAAATCAAGCTGGACCTGCCGGAATTTCAACAGGCGGCCAAGGCCGCTTCCATCTTCGCCAGAGACGGCAGCGGGATCATCCGGCTTATCGCTTCGCCAGGTGATAAGGGCGCCGCGGGGTCAGTGAAAGTGCTTGCCAGGGCGGAGGAGATGGGCGACAACGAGAACGTCCTGGAGGCGGAAGTCGAAGGCGATGTCTCGAAGGTGGCCTTCAACTCACGGTTCCTGACGGACGTGCTGAATGTAGTGCAGGGCGATGACGTGATGTTGGAAACCACGACGCCTTCAAGCCCAGGCGTCATCAAGGCGGCAAAGCACCCCGGTTACACCCACGTCGTCATGCCGATGTTCGTGCAGTGGTAGGGCCACTACGGCGCAGTGGCTAAGTAACTATCCCAAAACTCCTCTCCCAGCGGGAGAGGACTGAGGTGAGGGAGAAGTTACGAATTTACGACCCCTCACCCCCGGATCAAGTCCGGGGCAGGCTCTGACCCTCTCCCGCAAGGGGAGAGGGGATGAAATTGGCAGGATGTAGACAGAGCCGGGAGTCTTGGAGGCAATCGGCTCTGTCTGCATCTTCACACTCGCCCGTGATTCCGAGCGGCAGCGAGGAATCTTGTGGAGTGGCAAGAACAACCGCCACCCCAGATCCCTCGGCCTTCGGCCTCGGGATGACGAGATCCGGCAGGATGCAGACAGAGCCGGATAGTTACTAAGACCACACATGCACCACAATGCCCTTGGCGGACCACTTACGGCATTCCGCCGCGCAGGATGTCCAGGACGGGCTCGTGGCCTGCCGGAGACATCAGGTAGAGACCAGACCACCCTTGTGCGCGGACCTGGCGCACCTGCTCCATCGCAAGTTCGGCGCCGGCCTTCGCCTGGTCTCCTAACCGGTCAAAGCGGCCAATGCGGTCCAACACCGGCGCAGGCATCGCGACGCCCGGGGTCTGCGCGATACGGCGGGCGTGCTCGAGACTGCTGAGCACCATAACGCCTGCGAACACAGGCACGCGCTTTCGCGCTTCGTCCAGCAGACCCAACGGCCCTTGATGAAACACCGGTTGGGTAAATATGTAGTCCACCCCGGCATCAACTTTGCGCCTCAGCTTTTCAAGTTCTCGTTCCCTGTTAATAGCCTCCGGCTCTGCACCTGATCCAATGGTGAAGCGCGTCCCAGGACCGGCGCCTCGGCCCAGAGGCTGGCCGCCAAAGTCAAGCCCGGCGTTCAGGTACGAATGGGCGTAGCGGATCAGGGCTACAGAATCGAGGTCAAACACAGCAGACGACCGGGGGTAAGTCGGCGACATCTTCGGCGGGTCGCCAGTTATGAACAGCACGTTGCGGATGCGGCGGACATGGTAGCCGACGAGTTTGCTCTGGAGGCCCATGGCATTCAGGTCACGGGTGCTGAAATGAGGGATGAGCTCAACGGCATCTCCCGTTGTTTCGTTCCATCCCAGGCGTTCACGGACAATGGCGATGAAGTCTCCCGGCGGCATCAGTGCGATGCCACGTGAGCCGTCCGTTATGTCCACGGCGTCGGCCAGGCCAGACCCTGCAAGGCTGCTGATGAAATCAACCTTTTCTTGCAATGTTTTTGGGCCCGTGCCGCGTGGGGGCAATACCTCTACCGAAACGGCAAACTGCTTGCTGAAAAGTTTGGCTGAGAACTTGCCGTTCGTCCGTTTTGCCTCTGCACCCGCAGGCTCCCTGCCGTGGGGAGCCGCGATAGGTCCTGCTCCGCTCCCGGCTGACGTCTGGTGCAAATAGTTGCGCATCTCCGCTATGTGGGGCGGGTGGACCTCGCAACACCCGCCGATCAGCCTCACGTCCTTCGCGGCCAGTTCACGGGCGAGCTTGCCCATGAACTCCACGTTAACCCGGCTCAGGAACCGGTGGCCTATGCGCTCAAACCCACCCGCGTTGGGCATGACGGATAGGAGGACCTGCCCGCTGCGGACTTCGGGGACGTCCTTTACGGCGTCTACAAATGCAGCAGCCTCCCACGGGGCGCAACAGTTCACACCAACGATGCGCACACCCCATGCCGCGGCCTGCCTGACGTATGCCGCTGGGTCAGAAGTCCAGCCCCTGCGGTCGCGTTGTTGGTGCAAAGCAAGGTGGAGGATGACCGGCGGCGCGCCGGGGGTGCTCCTTATCGCATCGATGGCCGGCCTCGCACGCTCCAGAGTGGAAAAGGTCTCCAGGAGGATGGCCGAAGGAGCCTCAGCAGTCAGGGCGGCGACTTGCTCTGAATAAACGGAAGATGCCTCAGAAACGGACCTTGTCCCGTCCGGGACCGGTCCCACTGAAGCCAGGATGAAGAAATCGGTAGCAACGTTGTTGCGAGCTTTGAAATCCGCCGCAGCTTCTCGAGCCAGCCGTACACCGGCGCGGTTGACCTCGCCCGTTTTTCCTCCAAGGTCGGCCTGCGTGAGGCCCATGCGGTTGGCCTCGAACGTGTTGGTCGTCAGGCAGCGTGCGCCAGCCTCGAGGTATGCATCGTGGATACTTCGGACGAGCCCGGGGTTGTCCAGGTTGAGCGAGTCGTAGACGTTGCGGCCTTCAGAAAGCCTTCCGGTGAGCTCGAATATGTAAGAGCCAATGCCGCCGTCGGCAAGCAGTGGCCCCGCCTCCAAGGCTGCGATGATGTCTTCCATAAACTCAAAATATCATCCATTGCACGGCAACGGACGTGGGGCCGGACTCACAAGACAGTGTGGCTCGCTCCACTTTCAAGTCGCGCCGGACTATCCAGTACGTGCCTGCTCAGACCGCGTCACGGCGCAAGGACTGTGGAGTTACGAGCGCCTGTTGCAGCCTGATGTCCGGGCAAGATGAGTTGCGTACCCTCCGGACGAGACGGGCTCCCGGGCTGGGCGGCGAGGAGCAGCTCAAACACACTGCCGCGCCTGGGGTTGCTACTCACCCGGATCTCGCCACCTATGCGGCCCGCCAACTGCGCGCTGATGTAGAGACCGAGCCCGGCGCCCGCCGCCCGAGCCTTCATGGCTTGAGGGCCGCGGTAAAATCGGTCGAAGATCCGTGGAAGTTCCTGCGCCGGTATGCCAGGGCCGCGGTCCGAAACCAGCAGGCCAACCCGGTCCTCAGTGCGGAACGTCCTGATAATGATCTCCTCGCCTCTTGGACTGAACTTGATGGCGTTCGACAGCAGGTTGGCCGTAATGCGCGCTGCGTGCGCCTCGTTACCCAGCGCTAGCGGTAGGCCCGGCTCGGGTTCAAACCGCAGTCGCAGGTCCCGGTCGGCTGCAGCAGCCGTTGAAGCCGAGATGGCGCTTTCAGCCGCAGATGCCAGGTCGAAGGGCTCACCGCTGCGCTCGTTGCCGAGCGCGCTCATTAGCTCCAGGTCTGCAAGCGACTGCGCAAGCTGCTCGAGGCGGCGGACTCCTCTGCTCGCCAACCCCAGCGCCCGCAGGACTTCTTTCTGCTGAGGAGGCGTCTCTTCAAGCGCCAGGTCCACTGAAGCGCGCACCGACGCCAAAGGGTTCCTGATCTCATGCGTGACCGATGCCAGGAGCTGCGTCCGGTCCTCGAGGTTCTTGGCCAGCTGCGTGCGCATGCGCTGGATGAAGTACGAAATGAACACCGCGGCAATCCCGGCAAGCGCCAGGGCGATGTGTTGCCTGGCCAACCACAGGGACGGGAATATGCCTCCCGCGAAAACGTAACTTGCCCACACGGCAGCGCTGCTCAGGCCCAGCACATGCAAGACCCCTGCCGCGGGACGCAGCCGCAGTGGCGCGAGGACCAACAATGCCAGCATTGGCCTGAAGATGGAATGCTCCGCCTGATAAATGTGGCGGGCGCTGATGCCCTGCCCTTCTATCCTTATCGCGTTTGCTCCTATCACCCATGCCGCGAAGAGGACGCTTGTCACGATCGTCGCCGTATCGAGTACCACGCTCAGGGCGACTTGTTCACGCACGTGGCCCCGGCGGAGGAGCCATCCCAGACCAACTGAGTAGGCCAAAACAGTGGCAGCGGTCGGCGCGGCAACCAGGCGAAGGACCCTCATGTCGCCATCAACAAGAGTCAGGGCCGTGACCCCCGAGACCACGATGATGCGTGCCGCAATCACGCCCCATTCCACGGAGGACGAATCCAGGCCGATCAGTCCGCCTGGCATGGCACGGCGCACACGGTCGGCGGCCGCGCTCTCCAAGGCATCGGCAGTAGCCGGGCCATCACCATCACCTGGCGCATCAAGTTGTCCAGTCAACAGGTCGCGCACCAGGAGTACAGGCTGCGCAAGTAGGAACAATGGCCTGATAGAGGCGGCCGACTTAGCGGCCGGAGCGGCAAGCAACACAGGCAGCGCAATTATGTAGAAGGGCCTGATGTCGCCAGCCAGGCGCAACTCGCCGAGGGCCCGCGCCAGGCTGACCGGCTGCACGAGCACGACCGCCAGGCTCAGGCCGCGCACAACTTTGAAAGTAAGGATGTAACGTGCCAGCAAGAAGGGCAGGACGAGCACAAGGAACGGCCTGAAGTCGCGAGCGACCTTCACTTCAAGCAAGTTGCGCGCCAGTATGACCGGGTGGCGGGCCAGGTCCAACACCGTCATATCTGTCACTGACTTGCCCATATCACTGACTCAGCGCCAATCCCTTCATATAACTCACTCCCTGCCCTTCGCCCCTTACGGAGTACGCGTACGGCTGCTTGCCGGCTGCCGGTCGGGATACCGTCGGGGGTCCGGTGGAGCACCTGCCACCGCTTGCGCCCTCGGTGCCGGTCCCCCTGGCGCAACGACAGCCTGTCCCTCGATATACCTGTATTTGCGGATGCCTGCCAGGCCCCACCAGATCAGCACCGTCACGCCTGTCGCCACAGCCCCACCTATGAGCATCGTTGGCCCGGCGCCTACCGCGCCTGACATGAAAGCGACTTCCATCTGGCCTACGTTGTTCGCACCCATTGCCGCGAAAGAGTGAGCACTACTAGCGCGGCCAAGCAGGTTGTCGGGCGTCGTCAGCTGCACTATCGTCTGGCGCATCACCATCGTGACGGCGTCCGTCAACCCGAGCCCAACGACGATTGCGAGGCCGAGTGCCAGGTCCCTGTTAACTGCGAACGCAAACAGGAGCAGCGAGTAGGCAAGGGTCGCCCAGAGGACCATTACTCCTTTCCTCTGGAACCGCGATGCGCCCAGCACCATGAACCCGCCGGCAATTGCACCGACCGAGTTCGCTGAGCCCAGCCAGCCGACTTGCCGTGCGCAGACGTTTTCTCCGCCCGGCGGCGAGCAGCTATAGAAAGACTCTGCGAAAATTGGGAACAACATCCGGTAGAAACTGACGACCGTCACGCCTATGTCGAGCATGTACAGGCCGGGCAGGATCGGGTGCTTCAGGATGTAGCCCCACCCCTCCCTGACAACCTTGACTGACATGCGCCTGGGCCCGCCCTCTGGAGTGCCTGACGCCTCGATGAAGAACGGATTGAACACGCTCACGCCGGCGATGACCGCGGCAATCCCAAACGTGTAGGTCACACCCAGCCGTGTGTAGACCTCACCAAATAACAGCGGCGCAATAACGCTTGCGATCTGCATAGTCGTTGTGTTGATCGTCACCGCGGACTGCACGTAGGACTTCGGCACGACGCGCGACACCATCGCGGGCCGGGCCGCGTTCCCGAGCATGTTCACGATGCCCGTTACTCCCGTGATCGTGTAGATGTGCCACGGGCTCAAGTCACCAGTCGCAGATATCAAGGCGAGCAGCCCGGTCGTGACGAAAGCCACGACCTGGGTCATCACCATGAGCTTCTTGCGGTCCATGGTGTCCGCCAGGACGCCGCCGAAGAGCGCGACCGGCATTTGCACGAACTGGATGGCGCCGAGATAACCGAGTGTCGCCGCGTCCCCGGTTTCGTCGTAAAGCCACTGCCCGCTCGCCAGGACCCGCAGGTTCATCGTGACCATCATGGTCAGGCCGCTCAGCCACAACCACGTATAGTCGCGGAAGGCGAACACCGCCCACGGCTTAGACGGCGTTGCGCCTGGGCTACTCAGTTGCTTTCCGGAAGGGCCCTTTGCAGGAGTTTCTTTGTTAGGCAAATTGAACGCGCCGGGAATAAGTAGAGATTGAGATGAAACGTAATTAGTCCCGGCGGAACAGGCCGGGATGGCCGGATATTACACCGGTCACAAGCGTCACAAGGGAAAGATTCGGTGAATTTCCAGACGCACTTTTCGCACACTTAACCCTGGCAGGCGTCCGAAGCCGTCTTCGGCTGGCGCGAACTTGACCTACTCTCTAGGCCGCTCCGTCGCGGCTGGCAGCCCACCAGCCTTGAGCGCCCTGTGGGTCAAGATGCGGAGCCGGTCAGTATCAGTAAAGTGCGGCTCCATCTTCTTCATGAACTCAGCAAGAGTGGCCTGGACGGGCTGGGCTGACGTATCAACCGTGATGCGCCGCGATATAGTGGACCTGCTGACCGCCTCCTCGAAAAGCCGCAGGACCATAGAGATGTCCTTTTCCTTCAATACGGCGTCCTGGTGCTGTTTCTCCCTCATGCGCCTGGCGACGACCTCCGGCGACGCCTTGACATGGACGAGCACGACGTCCGGAGCGAAACGCATGATCGCCCTTTCCACTTGCCTGGAGACAACCTTCCTGTCGTGGGGCTTGCCGTCCTGGCCATAGCCGTAATAGAGCGGCCCGTACACCGAATCTTCGATGTGCAGGCCGATGACGAGCCAGTCCGGCACGTCAAAGCTCCCAGGCTGTATGTGGTAGTAGATGCTGTGGCGTTGCACCATCTCCTTCAGCTTGGGGCTCAGCGCCATGATTTGCTCCCGCTCCTCCGGAGTGGTGTCGTCGGGGTGACCTGAGGTGTGCGGGACTTTGTAATGGTCGTGGATGAGTGCGAAGCGCGCTCCCATCGTCGCCTCCATCCAATCATCGATAGCGCTGGCGAGGGTCGTTGTGCCAGCGTATTCGCAACCCGCAACTATCAGCCGCATGCATCATCCTCCGGGCCAGGGCTGCCCACCCGTCACTGCCAGTGGCGCAGGCGCCCTCCGCTGAGTCTTTACCGTGACCTCTCACAGAGTCATCATAGGCGCGCGCGGGGCTTACGCATGCCGCCTTCACCGCAAGCAGAGCAGCATGTGGTGGTCCGGCGGCTTGCATTGGCGCCGCCGCGTCGCAGCCCGGCAAGTGTGCAAGCATGAAGAGAGTGCTCGCAGGAGGTGCTCAGGTCGCTCCTGAGCTTCACTTCAGAGACCGTATCGAGGCCGGCCGCATGTTGGCCGCCCTGCTGAAAAAGCGCGCGCTCCCCGTGGACGTGGTCCTGGGCCTGACCCGCGGAGGCGTGCCCGTGGCCTACGAGGTCGCAACGGCGCTCAGCGCCCGCCTGGACATCATCGTCATCAAGAAGCTCGGCTCACCGTCCTCACCCGAGCTGGCGATCGGGGCCGTTTGCTCAGACGGCGTCATGGTCACCCGCGAGGACGCCATCGCGGACATGGACGTGGACCCCGAATACGTTGCCCGTGAAGCCCGGCAGCGTGCCCGCGAAGCGCGAGACGCCGAGGCCCGCTATAGACACGGGACGCCTCCCGCTGCGCTCGCCGGCGCACGCGTCGTGGTCGTAGACGACGGCATCGCGACGGGCGCGACGATGGCCGCGGCAGTCAGGAGCGCACGTTCGCGCGGCGCCGCGCATGTGATCGTTGCGGCCCCCGTGTCGTCTGAACATGCCGAGCGGGAGCTGTCAAGGGTCGCCGACGCCCTCGTCATGCTAGGCATACCCGAAATGTTCTGGGCTGTCGGCCAGTTCTACGACGACTTCTCGCCGGTCGAAGACGAAAATGTGCGCGAGTTGCTGGCGCGCGCCCACGCGGAGCCGCGTCCCTAATAGGGCTAACGGACTCAACTGGGGTCGCGCCCCCCATCAGGCTAGGCGAGGGCCGGAATGACCTCTTCCATGAAGAGCTGCATATCGTCAAGCTCCTGGAAGCGCGGGAAAAACGTGATGCAGAGATCAAACCCAAGCTCTGCCAGCCGCGCATACTGGTCCCGTACAGCCGACGGGTCGCCTACCACCGGTGGCGAGTCGCTTTCCAGGTGCTTGCCAGCCATGTCCAGCGCTCGTTTGTGGGACCGGTTGATGAAGGTGCCTATCGAAAGGGTCTTGCGGAGCGATGAGAAGTCACGCCCTTCGGCTGCGCAGTGCTCCGCCAGGACATCGAGCTTCCGTTTCAGGACCGGGATGGGCCGGGAGACATCGTTCCACCAGTCGGCATGCCTCGCCACGACCCGCAGCATCTTCTTTTCGCCGCTGCCGCCGACCATGATCGGAGGGACAGGGGTTGGGCGCGGCGTCGAATAGGCGTCCTTGATCTGGTAATAGCGACCCGAGAAGTTTGCCGGGGCCTTCGTCCACAACAGCTTGATGACCTGGAGCGCCTCTTCAAGCCTGTCCACCCGTTCAGAGGGAGGCGGCAAGGTGATCCCGAACGCCGCGTGCTCCCCCTCGTGCCACCCTGCGCCATAACCAAGGATGAACCTGCCTGAGCTTACGTGCTGCAGGCTGGCGCCCATGCGGGCCATGACCGAAGGGTGCCTGAACGTGTTGCTCATAACGATGGTCCCGAGCCTCACGCGGGGGTACCGGGCGGCGACCCAGCCAAGCATGGTCCAGCATTCGAGCCGCCACTCCTGGCCGTAGTTGAGGTGGTCCGAGATCCAGATTGACCTAAAGCCCCTGGTGGCCACGTCAAGGGCCCGCGTCAGGTCACCCATGAACTCGGCCGGGCGTATCGCCTCCCTGCCGCGGTCGCCAACCGGCGGGTTGTAACCAAACTCCATCGGGTTGTCCCTGCCGGCGCTTCACTGGAAGTGACTGCTAAACCGCCCGCGCCCGAGATGTTACTACGCACTCACTGCGGAGCCGCACACGCGACATGGAGGAGGAAGAGGACTATTGCTTAGGTGGTGGCCTGGCGCCCCCGGGGGGATTCGAACCCACGACCGTCTGCTTAGAAGGCAGCTGCTCTTTCCTCTGAGCTACGGGGGCGCGCCTGAACCGAGTCTAGCATTGGCCCGCTCTCGCATCGCAGGTGCAGGCCGACTGTGCCTGATTGGCTAATTTCGCGCACTACCGCCGGCATTGCGTTCTCGTCCCTCGGCGCGTAACTCCTTTACCTTGTGCCACACGTACCAAGCGGTCAGCAGCCCAATGGCGATGACGATGGGGATATCGAAGGGGCGGGCCCTCGCCCTGAGGGACTCCCAGTTTTCACCAAGCAGGTAGCCGCCCCACGCAAGGCCGGCTGACCAGATGAAAGCGCCAAGAAAGGTATAGACGCAGAACTTCCAAATGTTCATTCGGGCCACTCCCGCGGGGACGCTGATGAACGTGCGCACAACGGGCATGAGCCTGGTGACAAAAACCGTCAGCTCACCGCGCTCGGCGAACCAGCGGTCAGCCCTCTCCAGGTCCTTCCGCGTGATAAGGACGTACCGGCCGTACCTTTCGAGCAGCGGCCTGCCGCCCGCGGCTCCCGCCCAGTACGCCATAAGCGACCCTAACAGGTTGCCCAGCCCGCCGTAGAAACCCGCAAGCATGATGTACCAGCTGCTCGAGCCGCGCTCCAGGACCAGCTTCCACCCCGCTAGGGGCATGATGATCTCGCTTGGGAATGGGATGGCGGCGCTCTCGACCGCCATGAGAAACACGACACCACCCCACCCCATGAAGCCGTAGACATCCGTCGCGAAGCCGAGCAAGGCTTCTTCAACCGCCTGTAACAGTCCCGTCATCTCGCACCCCGCGTGGCCCACCCCGCCGTAACTCTTCGCTGCGCTCCGTACTGCCGGATCCAATTGGCGAGTCTAACAACATGCCTGGCCCTCCCACCCCTGACTGGACGGCACACCACCGGCTGAAGCCGTTGTTGGTGGCGTCGTCACCTCTCGGCCATGAGCCACCGCCATGTGTCTCAAGCCGGCGACATCCTACGCTTGCGACATCAGGGCCAGGAACCGCCTTGAGATCAACGGCGAGATCAGCCCTGCCTCAGCGTTAGGCATTATCTTATACTTATTCAAGATATCTCTAATCTTTTTACAAAACTGCAACAATATGTGTATTTGACAAGTTATATCCATTGGCGTAACCTGTGTGCAAGACGGGGCTCAGGCAATGTCTACGCCTCCGCACCCAGCGGCGGCGCGTATCCCCAGCAGTGCAAGTTGGCGCAACAACGGACATTGGCGGTTAGTCGATGCCCAGGGCGACGAAAACCGGCTGTAAGCGGTAAGTACCGCTCTATGAGCTGACGGCTCGGAGCCGCGACACTTCACACAGGTGGAGGGAGCATCCCATGGTCAGGAAGACGGCCAAGATGGCAGAGGCCGAGAAGAGGCTCAAGCGCCCGCTCGAAAAGGCACTGCCTGAGCTTGTCAATGAACTCGGGCTGACTGGTGCTGCCAAGCGCATCGGGGTGAGCAAGGCAACGCTGGGTTACTGGCTCTTGAAATTCCAGATCTCCGTACGCCGGGTCGCCCTCGCCCCCGGTGACCAACTTGAGGTCAAAAGGTTGAGCGGCCCGTCCGCATAAGTTCGGCCCTGTCTACCCTGGGAGATGTCACATCAACACCGGCCTGTGTGCGCCACTCTGCCCTGTCAGACCCGGCAAAGAGCAACACTTACGCGGGTGCATACCTTAAGAGACATGTGGCACATACACTTTGTCAGGCCAACCTCAGATCACAAGGCCTCAGTCCGGCGCCTATGGCAGGTTTGACTGCGGCGCGCGTTATCGCTAATTTATACGAGCCTGTGAACTCATTCACAAAGGCCATCCCGCCTGACACGAGAACAATTGGACGTTACTTCAGTGATTAGGTACCCGCTGCTTGCGCCGCGGCGTCTACCCTCTAAGAGCGCCGCATGGAGGGCCCGGCGTTGAACTGGAAACCTATTACAGCTCTGGTTGTCGCAGCCGCTTTCTTTACCGCCCTGGCCGCTTGCGAAGAGACACCGAAGCCTACCGCCACCCCGGTCCAGTTCAACCCAACTGCGGCGCCTGTGGCGTCTCCGACGCCCACGCCCCCCGCCGGCGCGACCTCGGCCCTTCCAACCTCGACGTCTGCGCCGGCAATTACAGGCGACGCCTCGAGGGGCCAGGCGCTCTTCGCGCAGAACGGCTGCAACGCATGCCACATGACCACAGCGGCGACGCTCGTTGGACCCGGACTTGCGGGTATTGGAGATAGAGCTGGTACACGGGTGCCCGGCCTTTCCGCCGACGCTTACATCGAGCAGTCCATCCGCGACCCTGGTGTTTTCCTTGTACCTGGCTTTCAGAACCTCATGCTGCCCACTTTCAAAGACCTGCCGCCTCAGACCGTGGCAGACCTGATCGCCTACTTGAAGACGCTGCGATAGGCCCGGCCAGACCGTTGAATCGCGGCCTTTCTTCGCGCGAACGGTCCACGCCCCAGGCTACGATTGACATCAGGCTGGGCGCTAATGCCGAGCTCGAAGCTATAGGGTTGACCCGAACTGTTGGCGCGCCTCTCATGGCTCAATCAATACTCCCGGGTTCATAACGCCTATGGGGTCCAGGGCCTTCTTGGCCGCCCGCAACGCCCCAGCGAAAAGGTCTGGCCGCTCGCGGTCGTACCACGGTCTGTGGTCTCGCCCCACGGCATGATGGTGGGTGATCGTCCCACCTGACGATATGACAGCCTCTGAGGCGGCCGCTTTGACTTCAGCCCACATTTCCATCTCGGACCCCTGTTTCCCAAGGCCGGTGAACGTGTAATAAGGGGCAGGGCCATCCGGGTAAAGGTGCGTGAACCTGCACGTGACCATGCCGCCCCCGCACACACGTCGCAAAGCATCGAAGGTGGCCGCCCTCACCTGCTCGTGGAACTGTGACCAGCGGTCCCATGTAACCGCCGTTTCAAACGTATCATTGATGAGACCAAGGCCGAGGAGCGTGTTCCAGACGAACGGCATTTCAAGAAACGACCTTCGCCACAAAGCAACAGCGTCCTGGCCCCTCGCAGCCCCTTTGTCTCCGGCGTTCTGCATGCCGCCGTTCTCCCGGGCGATATCCAGGGCCACCTGCATCGGCCCGTCCTGAGGTACGTCTGCTGACTCGAACCCCAGCACCAGGAGCGCCCGGCTCCCGTCCATGCCAGCTGCAACCTGCGCCTCGCCTTCGTCCAGGACGCGGCAGTTCGCCGGCCACAGCTTTGTCTGCACGATGGCCCGCGCGGCCGCGGCCGCTTGAGCGAACGAAGGAAACTCCACGCCGGCTGAAGCACGGCGCCTTGGCGACGCCTGGACTCGCACCCAGGCTTCTGTAATGACCCCGAGGATGCCTTCACTGCCGGCGACGTAGCGGTTGGGGTCCGGCCCGGCGCCGCTCCCCGGCAACCTGCGGGAGGCCCACACGCCCGATGGCGTGACCATCCGCACGGACTTGACGAAGTCTTCGATGTGCGTCTGGTTGGTGGCGTAGTGCCCTGCGGAACGTGTGGCGATCCACCCTCCAAGCGTCGAGAACTCGAAGCTCTGAGGGAAGTGCCGGAGGGTCAGGCCGTGCGGCTTTAGGTGGCGTTCAATAGCGGGGCCGAAGGTGCCTGCCTGGATGCGCGCCGCACGCGAAACGGTGTCCCCCTCCAGCACCTGGCCCATGGAGGACATATCAACGCTAACCGCGCCAGGGACTGATTGTGGAGGCTCGACTCCGCCCACGACCGATGACCCGCCTCCAAACGGGAGCGCTGCGTAGCCCTTCGACGAACACCAGTCCAGTACGGCAGACAGTTCGTCCTCGTTACGAGGCGCAGCGACAGCATCAACCGGGTTGGGGTACGAACCATGGAACTTGCGGACACGGTCGCGGAAGCTATGGCCATAGCTGTGAAAAGCACGGGTGCGTGTCCCGGTCGAAGTGAACGCCGCCAGGGCGCGGGGTACACGCGCCCGCGGGGGCCGGAGCTCGATCACGTCACTCCCCGGCGGCGCAGCAGGCACGAGGTTGACTTTGTACTTCGCCGCCAGTCGGCTGGCCGCCTGCTGCAACTGCTCTCGTGTGGGTTCCTGCGACTCCAGGCCCCAGGCCCAAAGGCTGCGTTGGCTGTCCATAGGGGGAGTGGCTCAGGGACTCTCGGGAGTGCCGAATACAGCAGATTCTACCCGTCCAACCGAGTGCAGCAACCGCTGGCCAGGGTAGCCTAACTGGAGAAGAATTACCGTGGAAAGACCATCTCATGCCAGAAGCATCAGCGATCGCGCACTTCATGCACGGTCTTCTGAAAACCCCTCTCCCACTGGGAGAGAGGTGCCCAGTCATGTTGGGCGCGGCTGAGGGGCACCGCAACTATGCTTCAGATACAGCAGCGCCGAAGCGTCGCGGACGGCGGCTTGCACGGCCGGGGTTGAGCTGACAGTTTCCGAGAAGGCGTTCTGCTTAGCGCCTGCGGATGATGATGCGCCTTGCCCGGCGGCGAGGGCCGGCCGAGGGCTGCCGAACGCCATTGGCCCGGGCCGCTTGGACAGCCGTGGCGGTGGGCACAGCTCGGCCCTGCATCCTGAGCCCGGACTCCTGGTCAACCCTTCTTAGCAGAGCCTCAATGGTGTTCAGGCGCAGGGCGATCAGGTCACGGTCCTTGCGTATGACCGCGCGCCTGGTCGACAGGGATATTTTCATCCGTTCCAGGCGCGTCTTCTCACCGCCGTGGACCTTGTCGAAATCTGCAAGTTGAGCGCGTTTTTCTTCGACCTGCCTGAGCAAGCCCGCTGCGCCGGCTGAAGTGCCTGCCATAGCTGAGCGGACCGCAACATCCTGGACTTCGTAGGCGAGGTCCATGCGTACGCTCTCTCGTTCCTTAACGTGTGTCTCGGTCGAAGCGACCCGCTGTTCCATTTCGGAGATTTCTGTGGCTGACTGTTCCAGTCCTGCGCGCAGCCCTTCGATCTCAACCATGTACTCCTCAACCTTCTGGGCAAATTGCGCGAGCCGCGTTGGCTGGCCGTCTGGTCCAACCTTTCCCATGTGTTCGAGGAGTTCTCGTATGCGAGGGTCGGCCACGGCTGCGCCTTCTTTTTGAGCCACTTTGAGGGCCCCTTGTATGGTGGCTCTACTCCGATCTTAGTGACTGCCCCTGCCGAGGCCCAGCGTAGAGAGTCACCTGGCATATGTGGGCATGCCCACAGGGGGCCTGCGCGCACTGGGGCGCGCCTTCGAGTCGCGCGGCGTCCACTTCCTGTCGTCACGCCGACTAAGCAGTGTTCGAGAGCGCGCCATGGCGGCACATTTACCCCGTCCTGATGTAGTGGTCCACTTTGAATCCCCTCTCCCTGCCAGGGAGAGGGTCAGAGCCTGCGCCGGACTTGATCCGGGGGGTCGACGGCCAGACTGGCCCACCCATCTTGAAAATCTCTTGACAACTGCGGTGCAAACTGGGCCGTGTAGCAACAGGTCGGGTGTCGGAGGGACCACGATGAAACGGAAATTGCTCGTCGCAGGGGTTGTGTCACTTTTGACGGTCCTGGCAATCGCCGGAGGAGTCGCCCTAGCCGCTGGCAAGCTGGGAGGTGATACTCCCGGCGACGTTGCGGTCACCCTTCAAAGCGCACCACAAAGCGCAGGAGAAATCACCCAGCAGCGAGAACGCTTCTTGGAAAAAGTCGCCGCGAAGCTTGGCCTCGGCGCGGCCCAGGTAAAGGCCGCGTACACACAGGCGGCGAAAGACGTAGAGTTTGAGTTGCGCAAGAAGGCCCTCGACGAATATGTCGCAAGCGGCCGTCTCACCCGTGAACAGGCAGACGCACTGGGCGTCTGGCTGAATTCCCGGCCAAGCTCAATTGACAGCCTGCCCTCTCGACTTGTGCCAGGCCTCAGCCTGTTCGGCGGCCCGCTGAGGCTCATTTCCGGAGGAGAGTCCGAAGAGGTTATCTCGAAGATGGCGGCCGCCCTGGGTACTGACGCCGCCCGTATTAGCCAGGCGTTCATTGACGCAAAGAAGGAACTCAGCGCGGAGCTACGGAAGCAGTCTGCCGTAGACGCCCTTGACAAGCTTGTAGAAGCCGGCGCCCTCACGGCAGCAGAGGCGGAAGAACTCAAGGCATGGATCGAGTTGGCCCCCCAGTTCCTGCTCGAAGACGAAGTGCAGCCATTTGGCTTCCTGCCTGGCGCACCTGGTCAGCACCCGTTCAAGCTAACGCCTGGCGGCAAGCCTCGGCCCAACATGGTCCCCGGTCCGTTTCCGTTCGGCCGCGGCCAGCGCCCCGAGCGCCGGTTCGAGTTCCAATTTGGTCCAGACGGTTTCAACCTCGAAGCCTGGCCTGAAGGCCTGGAAGGGCTGGACGGCCCCATGTTCGACTACCTGCGCGACTTCATGCGGGAGCACGGCGTCCCCTTCCAGGTCCCGGCGCCCAGCTCGCCTGAGAGCGTGGCGACGCCCCAGGCCAAGGACGCTTAGGCCTGTCAACACTGTCTCCGAGCAGTGGAGACGGCTTCGACGTACGGGAGCGACGAGTATGCTTACCAGCACAGTGCAACCCAGGAACGTCCTCGTTCCCTTTCCGCGCATGACAGAACAGACACAGCAGCAGTCCGTCCTTATCGTCGAGGATGACCCGACGGTATCCCAACTAATCAAGCTGTACCTGGCCCGGGACGGACACGCGGTTGCGACAGCCCTCAACGGCATCGAGGGTTTAAGGCTCGCACGGGAGCTCAGACCCGACCTCATCGTCCTGGACCTCAACCTGCCAGGCATGGACGGCATCGAAGTTTGCCGCCGCCTGCGTGCCGAGTCTCATGTGCCCGTGATCATGGTGACCGCAAGGGTGGACGAGGACGACCGCCTGGCGGGACTGGACCTGGGCGCAGACGACTACGTAACGAAGCCATTTAGCCCGCGCGAGCTCGCCGCTCGCGTGAGAGCGGTGCTCCGCCGCACCACCCGCGAAAAGACTGCCGAGGTCAAGGGCCAGGTCAACGTTGAGGCAGGCTCAATCAGGGTTGACACGAACGGCCAGAGGGCCTCAGTTAGCGGCAAGGACCTGCCGCTAACTCCCACTGAATACCGCGTGCTCGTCACTTTCATGCGTGCGAGGGGCAGAGTGCTGACCCGCGACCAGATCATAGAGGCCGTGTTCGGTTATGACTTCGATGGCCTAGACAGGACCATAGACACGCACATCTCAAACTTACGGAAGAAGATAGAGGCTGCCGGCGGCGGCAACCACATCAAGACTGTCTACGGATCGGGGTACCGCTTTGACGTTGCGTAGGCCGTCGCTGCCGGGGTGGACCCACAGCCTGCAGTTCCGGCTCACTGCAGGGTTCGCGGCGGTCCTGGCACTAGCAATCGCCGGCATCAGCGCATACGCGGCTGTGGCAACGCGGGCGGAGACCCAAAAATTCGCCCAGGACCTCGACGAATCTCGGGCCATGCGCATCGAGCGCGTTGCCGAACAGGCTTACGAGGCCAACCGCAACTGGGAGCAGGTGCAATTCGCCATGGGCCAGGCTGCCGCCTTGCTCGGCTCACGGGTGGTCATTCTCAGTCCCGATGGCCAAGTCATCGTTGACTCCCACCAGTCGGTACAGCCTCTGGATGAACGGGTGGCGGCCCAGCGCGGCTCCTTCCCCCAACGGAGGGTCCACAGGCGCCCGTTCATCGTCGGCAACGAACAACTGGGTGTCATGGTCTTCGTCGAGGAAGACCTCGCTCCTCCCCCATGGCTGCAGTTCTTCGACAGCAGCCTCCTCGTGCTCACTCCTTCAGCCGGGCAACCCGGTCAGCAAACGGTGGGCAGCGTGCCAGTGGAAGGAGACCGGTCCGCTCAGGCGCCCACTATCGAGGACCGCATCGAGGAGATTGCCGAGCCGAGGCTCAGCCAGTTGGAATCATCGTTCCAGCGGTCACTCATCTGGGCAGGAGTCGGTGCAGGAGCGGCAGGCATCCTGCTTGTGACCGCGTTCACACGGCAGGCCATCTCTCCCGTACGGGGCCTAACTGTCGCCGCCCGCAGCCTCGGCAAGGGTGACCTGTCCTACCGGGTGCCGGAAACCCGAAGGGATGAGGTTGGCGAGTTGGCGCACACGTTCAACGAGATGGCTGCGGGCCTCCAGCAGTTGGCCAAGCAGCGTAAGGCCATGACCGCTGATGTCGCCCACGAACTACGAACTCCACTCACCAACATCCGCGGATACCTTGAGGCAATAAAAGACGGCGTGCTGCAGCCTGACGCCGCCACGATATCCATCATCCACGAACAGGCCGCGCACCTGTCCCGGCTGGTAGAGGACCTGCGGCTACTCGCCATCGCAGATGCAGGCAGGCTTGAACTGACGCTTGGACCTGAACGCCTCGACCTGCTGGCCGAAGACGCGGTGGCAGCGTTCCGGCCGAGGGCGTCGGAATCCGGAACCTCTCTGCTTGTTGTGGCGAGCCCCGGACTGCAACCCCTCCAACTTGACCGCACCAGGATGCGGCAGGTGGTCGCAAACCTGGTCGAAAACGCGCTCACGCATACGCCCGCGGGCGGGCGGGTAACAGTCGAGGTAGAGGACGCCGGCGAGCGGCAGCGGCTGACCGTAGCTGATACAGGCCGCGGGATACCGCGAGACCAACTGGACCGCATATTTGAGCAGTTCTATCGCGTAGACCCGTCCAGGACCCGCAGTACCGGCGGCGCTGGCCTGGGGCTGACCATCGTTAAGCGGCTCGTCGAAGCCCACGGGGGCAAGATCTGGGCTGAGAGCGAAGAGGGGTCAGGGGCGCGGTTCATCATCGAGCTCCCAAAGGCGGCTCCCCTTCCTGCTGCCAGCTAACAAACCAACGGACCCAGCGCGAGCGGGCCCTCAGGAGGACCATCATTGAACACGTCAACTTCCGCGCAACAGCCCAGGAGGGGCCTCTTGGGACTGAGCGTATCGCAGTGGGTAATCTCACTCGTGGCGCTCGCTGCTAGCGGTGCAGGCGGCTACTGGGCTTACTCACGGTTCTTTGGCGAACAGGTTTCTGCTGCCAGCGGTCAACTGTTCCCCGTCCGCCGAGGCGATATATCTGACACCGTCTCGACCAATGGGTCGGTCCAGTACGCGACGCGTGAAACTTTGACATTCGGGTCCCCTGGGACTGTGGGCGAAGTGTTCGTGACGGACGGCCAGAGCGTGGCATTTGGCGAACGCATAGCATCGCTCGACGCCGGCACGACGGCAGTCCTTGAGCGTGCGGTCAAGGAGGCAGAGCTCGCCGTCCGTTCCGCCGAAGAAAAGGCCAAAGACCTGGCTGCGCCCGCCGCGCTCACAGTGGCTGAGGCCAACGCAGCAGTAGCCGTGGCCCGCGCCGCCGTCAGAACCGCTGAAGACAAAGTCGCCGAGGACTCGAGCGGCGCAGCCCAAGCGAGGGCGCAGCAGGACCTCCAGGCCGCACTGCAGGCGCTCGCCAACGCGCAGACGGACCTGCGGCTGACCGAGCAGGCGCGAGACGAAAAGGTGACCGCCGCGACAAAGGCGCTGCAGGACGCGGAATCAAAACACAAGACTACGCTCTCGGCCTGGCTCGGCCTGACGACCACCGCGGACCAATTGACCCTCGACCCGGCTGTGGTGCTCGCGAGCCTGGGCGCTACATATGACAGCCTGTTCAAGGCCGCGGCTGCCGAAGGGGCGACCCTCAAAAACGACCCGGCGACGCCATGGGACGAGTCGTTGATATATGCCTGGGTCTACCTTTCGCCCTCAAGGGTAATAGGTGCATGCTCGACACCAGTCTCATCATCGGTGCGCTGCATGCAGGCTGACCTTGAAGGTTCCTGGAAAGCATTCACAGCCGCCCGGACCGCGCATGAAACGGTCACCGCTCAGCAGGCCGCGGCTGTCAGCGCCGCCAACGCATCTGTGACAAAGGCGGCTGACGCCATCACCGCGTCCCGGCAGGCCCTCACGAACATCGAATCGGGCGCAGCGTCTCAATCGAGGCTGGCGGAACTTGCCGTTGCAAAGGCAAAGCTGGCTGCGGCCGAGGCGACTTTTGCCGACGTGTCTAAGGTAGACGCCGACGCTCTTGCCCTCGCGCAGGCCCAGTTGACTGAGATGAAGGCGAAGCGGGACACGGCACGGAAATTGCTCGCCGGGGCAACCGTCACCGCGCCGTTTGCGGGCGTCGTGTCCTCGCTGCAGGTTGAACCAGGTCAATCGGTAACTGGCGCCTCGCCCGTCATCGACCTGATTGACCCCACCGTCCTTGAAGTGGCGGCAACCGTAGACGAAATAGACGTACTGTCCCTCCGCGTCGGCGCTGAGGCCACAATCTCGATGGACGCCCTTTCAGGGCAAGAGCTATCGGGCACAGTCTCCGAAATCGGAGGCGCAGCCACCACGCAGCAAGGCGTGGTCAGCTACCCGGTCACCGTGAAGATCAACGTCCCCCAGGGCCTCGAGCTCCGGGAAGGGCTCTCCGCAACTGCCGCGATCGTCGTCAGGTCTGAACAGGACGCGCTGCTTGTCCCCGTCCAGGCCATAGGCGGTTCATTCAGCGTGCCGACCGTGAAGGTCCAACGCGAGGGGAAAGAGCAAGAAGTCGAGGTCGATCTCGGGCTGAGCGACGAGTCGTGGGTCGCCGTCCGGCGCGGCGTTGAGGAGGGCGACCAGGTCGTCATCTCCGCCTCGGCTCAGGCGGCCGCGGACCTGCGGTTGCAGCGCAACACCGGGCTGGGTCAGGGCGGCCTATTTAACACTCAACAAGGACGGCAGCAGGGCCAGATATTCATCGCCCCCGCGGGTGGGACGGGCCTGGAGTTTACTCCTGGCGGGCGGCAAGCCGGCCAGGGCCAGCAGCGGACCGGCCACTGAAAAGCCCGGTACAGGGAGGCGCCGCCATGCCGCCAGTCGTACAACTCGAAAACGTCAGCCGCGTGTACCGGATGGGGGACACAGAGGTGCGCGCCCTGGACGAGGTCAGCCTGCAGGTTGACCACGGCGAGATGGTTGCCATCATGGGCCCTTCTGGCTCTGGAAAATCAACCATGATGAACCTGCTCGGCTGTCTGGACCGGCCCTCCTCCGGCCGCTACGTCCTTAACGGCGAGGATGCAGGTGCGGTATCCGATGACCGCCTGGCTGAGATACGCGGCCGTTACGTCGGCTTCGTTTTCCAGAGCTACAACCTGCTCCCCAGGCTCAGGGCCGTGGAAAACGTGGAACTGCCCCTCATGTACGGCGGCGGGAGCGATAGGCGTCAGAAGGCCCTGGCGGCACTCGAGCGCGTTGGGCTTGGTCACCGTGCGCTGCACCGCCCTACTGAACTTTCGGGCGGAGAGCAGCAGCGCGTCGGTATCGCCCGCGCGCTTGTGAAAGGCCCGCGCCTCATCCTGGCCGACGAGCCCACAGGCAACCTTGATAGCCGTTCGAGCGAGGCCATCATTGCCTCGCTCCAGTCACTGAACCGTGACGACGGCATAACAGTCGTACTGGTCACGCACGAGCTTGACGTGGCAGCTGCAACGAGGCGCGTCGTGTCCATGCGGGACGGCCGGATCGTCAGCGATACGCCGGTGGCGCAACGCATCGCCGTCGCGCCAGACGTAATGAGCGGCGCCTCGCAGGAGTCAGTGCGTTGAGCCCTTTGATGACGCTCCGCACGTCCCTAGCGTCAATGGGGGTCAACAAGCTCCGGGCCGGGCTGACGCTGCTTGGCGTCGTCATCGGCGTGGCGTCGGTCATCTCCCTTATGTCCATTGGCCGCGGCGCGCAGCAACAGGTGACCGAGCGCATCCAGAGCCTCGGCACTAACCTTCTATTCGTCCGGCCAGGCGCATCACAGCAGGGCGGTGTGTTCCAGGCGCTCGGGAGCGCGGCGACCCTAACGTTGGGCGATGCCGCGGCCCTCTCCGACCCTGCGTACGCGTCCGCAGTGCTCAAGGCTGCCCCGCAAACGAGCACCGGTGTGCAGATCGTCGCCAACGGCGAAAACGCCTTCACCCAAGCCCTCGGTGTGACAGCAGACTATGTCGAGGTCAGGAACCTTAAGCTCGCTTCGGGGCGCAACATCGCCACCCCTGACGTGCAGAACCGCAAAGAGGTCGTAGTTCTGGGGTCGCGCATCTCTGAAACGCTGTTCGGCCTGCGAGACCCCGTTGGCGAGCCTGTCCGGCTGAGGGGCAGGAAGTTCACAGTCGTGGGCGTCCTCGCATCAAGGGGCGGCTCCGCGCTCGGCAATGAGGACGACCAGGTGCTTGTGCCCATCACCACTGCCTACTACAGGCTGAGCGGGAGCCGCACGGCCCAGGGCGACGTCACTGTCCAGTCGATCAACGTCCAGGCCCGTGACGAAACGTTCCTCGATGAAGCCACCCAGCAAGTCTCGACGTTACTGCGCATCCGCCACCGCATAGCCGCGGGCGATGACGATGATTTCACGGTGACGAGCCAGCAGGAAACGGTCGAGACCCTTAACGAGACGACTGAGACCTTTGTCGTGTTCCTGGGCGCGATCGCAGGCATATCGCTGCTCGTGGGCGGCATCGGGATCATGAACATCATGCTTGTGTCGGTGACAGAGCGTACGCGCGAGATCGGCGTGCGGCGCGCAGTGGGCGCCAAGCGCAGGGACGTCTTGTTGCAATTCCTGACAGAGGCCACGCTCCTCAGTGTTGGCGGCGGCCTGCTGGGCGTGGGAGCGGGCATCGGGCTCGCTAAGCTGCTGGACGGCAAGTCGCTGGGGGGCCAGTCCTTCCAGACCGCGCTCAGCAGCGACGTCGCAGTCCTGGCCCTGCTTGTCTCGGCAGCGATCGGGCTTTTCTTTGGCATTTACCCCGCGGTGCGCGCATCCCGCCTTGACCCGATAACCGCGCTGAGGCACGAGTAGGCATTTGGTGACCGTCCCAGTAGCCCTCCCCCAGCGGGAGGGGGTCAGGGTGAGGGAGAAGTCTGAATTCAATTGTGCACTCAGGAGTCTCTTCCACTTGTGCTGAGATGGTCAATAACGGAGGGAACGTTTGCGTAACTCAACATTCGTCAAAGTGGCGGCAGGTATAGTCGCACTGGGGCTGTCGTACGGAGGCGTCTTCGGCGCAGGCACGCTCTTAGGCCGTTCTCAGGCGCCAGAAGGCGCATCCGCGCAATCCGTGGTCGCCCTGCCCACGGCAACAGCGCAGGCAGCGCAGCCTTCCACGCTCACCTTCACGCCTGACGACGTCGCCCGCTTCCGGGAACAACTCTCTCAGCAGTTCGGCGGCCAAGTGCCGCCACAGCTCGAGGGCGTGCTCGGGCAGTTCAGTGATGGGGGCACAATTGACCTGACCCAGCTCGGGGGGCAGGGCGGCCTCCAAGGTCTGCCTGGCGGCGCCGGGGCGCCTGGTCAGCGCGGCGCCTTGCGTCAGGCCACCGGGACCACCGGCACAATTACTGCGGTTACCGGTCAGAGCGCTATCCTGGACACTACGCAGGGGCCCCTGAACGTGACATTCGACCAGTCGACAGCGGTACAGGTCATATCGAGCGCTGAAACGGGCTCGCTCAAGGCAGGCGACACAGTCACGGTGCGCGGCCAGCGCCTTGCGGACGGCACCATCGTGGCAGCGGTCATCACTCTGTCTGCGACGCAGTAAACTTGCGCCCTGCCCTCTCCGGCCCGCGCCACACAGACCGGACCCGGCAGGGAGGCGCAAGTTGGCCGAAAAGCTGTCTGACCTCATCGAGTCTCATGAGCCGGAGGTCTTCGCATCCGGCTTCGTGTTCACCGAAGGGCCCCTTTGGGACCCGTCTGGCTTCCTCTATGTCTCAGACGTAGACGCCCGCATCCACTACCGGGTCTACCCTGGCCACCCGCCGCGAAAAGAGGTACTCCGCGCCGCAAGCGGGGGCGCCAATGGGTCGTGCATTGATACCCGCGGCAATGTCGTCAACTGCGAGCAAGACGCGAGGCGTGTCGTGCGCCTGGAGCACGATGGCTCGCGGACTGTCCTGACTACTGGTTCCACGCGCGTGCGCCTGAACAGGTGCAATGACGTGGTGTGCCGTGCGGACGGCAGCATTTATTTCACAGACCCGGACAAGTTCCTGAACCCAGTCGAGCGCGACCTCGGCCACTCTGCCGTGTGGCGGCTCAGGCCAGACCCTGCGGCGGTCCACCCGGGCTACGTGCTTTCAATGGTGGCGTCTGACATCAACCACCCGAACGGGCTGGCCTTTTCGCCTGATGGCCGGAAGCTCTATGTTTCTAACACTCGGCCCGACCCGCACCTCCACGAGTACAGCGTGAGCGCGGACGGCTCGCTAACCGACAGCCAGGCATTCGCCGACATGCCGTACGGGCCAAAGGGCGAGCTGGACGGCGTGCCAGACGGCCTCAAGTTGGACGAGGATGGCCGCATCTATTGCACCGGGCCCGGCGGAGTGTGGGTGTGGTCGGCGGCCGCAGCCCTCATCGGCGTAATCAAGTTGCCTGAACTACCCGCCAACTTGAACTGGGGGGACCCTGACCACCGCACGCTGTACATCACCGCCCGCACATCTGTATACAGGCTGCGGATGAAGGTGGCCGGCGCGCCTGCATTGGCCGCCACCGCGTAGTCCGGGGAAAACACCTCCTGATTGGAGTCCTACCAATGCCCTACCGTCCAGCGTCCTACACCCTGATCAAAGCGTCGTTGCTCTGGGACGGCAAGGCCGCCCAGCCAGTCAAGGACGGGGCAGTCCTGTTTAGAAACGGCATGGTCAACGCCGCAGGCCCGGCTTCCAGGGTCCGCGCCCCGGACGGCGCAGACGTGAGTGCTATTGACTACAAGGCCTGCACGCTGATGCCCGGCCTCGTGGACGCGCACACCCACCTGATGGCGCCGGGCGACGGCACACATGGCGACGATGTCGTAAAAGAGCCTGATGACATCCTCCTTATGCAGGCGGTCCAGAACGCCCGGACATTCCTGCACGCAGGAGTGACAACGTGCCGCGAAAACGGGGCCAAGAACAGCGTGGCGTTCTCGCTGAAGGAGGGCATACGCCGGGGCGTCGCACAGGGGCCGGACCTGGTCGTCTGTGGGCGCCCTGTCACCATCACAGGCGGCCACATGTGGTACTGCGGCTCCGAGGCCGACGGCGAAGACGGTGTCCGCGCTGAAGTCCGCAAGCTAGTCAAAGAAGGCGCGGACTTCATCAAGATCATGGCGACCGGGGGCAGCACGCGCACCTCACACGCCGGCAAGCCGTCGTACACGGTCGCCGAGCTGCGTGTGATCGTCGAAGAGGCGCACCGTTTCGGCAGGCTGACCGCGGCGCACTGCGCAAGCGTCGGGGGGATCGAGAACTCCCTTGCCGCAGGCGTAGACATGATCATCCACTGCGTGTTCGAGGACCAGGACGGCAAGTACGAGTTCCGTGAAGACCTCGCCGAGAAGCTGGCGGGCGCGAAGGCCTGGGTCAACCCGACGCTCCACGTCGTACAGGCAGGCATCGAACACATCGAGCGACGCGGCAAGGACCGCGGGTGGCTCACAGATGACGAGAAGAAGTCGGTCGAGCACAGCAAGGCGAGCCTCGAACACAGGGTCGAGGCGACGCGCCGGATGACCTCGATGGGTATCCGTATGACCGCTGGGTCAGACTCGCCGTGGGGCGCTTATCCGCCTGGCGAGTTTGTGAAGGAGTTGGAGGCGCTTTCCAGGGCCGGGCTGACCAACTCTCAGGCCCTCGTCGCAGGTACTTCCGGGGCAGCGGAGTCCATCGCCGCCAGTAACCGCGCCGGGATAATCGCACCTGGAAGACCTGCGGACCTGGTCGTGGTCGAAGGTGACCCCACAAAGGACGTGGCCGCTCTGTGGCAGGTCCGAGATGTTTACAAGTCCGGCGTACGCGTGGAGCGGGGTGTGCGATGAGCCACCCTGACGTTGCAGTCATAGGCGGCGGGGCCGTAGGCTGCGCAACCGCCTATGAACTTGCATGCGCCGGCGCGCGGGTGACCTTGATTGAGCGGGACGGTATCGCATCGCACGCATCAGGGTTCTCGCTTGGTGGGCTGTTCCCGACGCAAGGAGCGGGCATACCCGGACCGGTGGCCGGCCCCGCACGGCAGGCGTTCGACCTCCACGGCCTGCTCTATCCGCGGTTGATGGATGAGACGGGAGTTGACTACCTGCTGCGGCGGGTCGACCAGGTGGCCCTGGCGCACGATGAGACATCACTCGAAGGGCTCCGCCGTGACTGCGCCTGGCAGAAGGCGCAAGGCTTTGATTGCGAGCTTGTGTCACCCCGGGACCTCTACCTGCTTGAGCCAGCCCTCAGCCTTGGCCTGGCCGGAGGCCTCTTGCAGCGCACTGCGCTAGAGCTCGACAGCTACAAATTCACGCTCGCGCTGGCGCAAGGGCTTGAGAAACGCGGCGGGACAGTGGTCAGCGCGGAAGCAACCGCTCTCAATGTAAAGGGCGGCAAGGTCACCGGCGTGTGCACCCGCGGTGAGGCAGTGGTACATGCGGGCGCGGTGGTCGTCGCCACCGGGCCGTGGGCAGGGTCGCCGCCCGGAGCAGGTCTGCCAAAACTGCCCGTGAAACCCTACAAGGGCGAGATCATTCGCCTGCGAGTTGCTCGCGGCGCAGGTAAGTATGCCATGCGCTTCTCTCTCCAGGGCCGCAGCGCGGGCCGCAAACCCGACGGCCTTGTCTGGGTCGCAGCAACCGAAGAGGACAAGGGCTTCGACGAGAAGCCATCTGCATCTGCCCGGGACTACCTGATGGCCGGGGCGGTGAATATCGCCCCGCAGTTGGGCCAGGCGGAACTGGTGCAGCACACCGCGTGCCTGCGGCCTCTTACGTCAGACCAACTGCCCATCGTCGGCCCGCTCCCTTCCGTAGCCGACGGGGTGTTTGCCGAAGCGGGCGCCGGCAAGAAAGGCGTCCTGCTAAGCCTTGTGATGGCGAAGATGGCTGCCGGCCTCGTGCTGGACCAGCGCAAAGAGTGGCCCGTCCCGCAGGAACTTTCGACCGCGCGCTTCAACCTTTGATAGCCTGCGCACCCAGATTGGGATGCGCATTCAGACGCACGCGAAAGGGACCCAGCTGTGACAACCGTCGCATTCATCGCCAGGTCAAAGGCCACGGACGTGCAGGAGCGCTGGCGGATCTTGCAGCGCACTGCACCCAAGAGCGTTACCACTCGCCTTGTTGACTCAGCGCTGAGCGACGGCGAACTGATCGAGGCACTCAAGGGCGCCAGCGCCGTCATCCCCTGGGGCCGCGGTGTGCTGGTCCCGGTAGCGCGGGCCTGCCCCGACCTGAAGCTGGTGCAGCTGCTTTCGGCTGGGTTCGACTCTGTTGACGTTACGGGGCTGAAGAAGCTGGGCGTGACGGTCTGCAACAACGGCGGGTCGAACGCCGTCTCCGTCTCAGAGCACACCGTTTCGCTCATGCTATCCGTCTACCGCAAAATGATGGACGCCTGGGCAGCCACCCGGCAGGGCAAGTGGCGCGAGGGCGTCGACAGCCTGCCCCTGCGTTGGGAGGTCACGGGCAAGACCGTTGGTATCATTGGTTTCGGAAACATTGGCCGGCAGGTGGCACGCAAACTCTCCGGTTGGGACATCGAACTGCTCTACTACGACATCATCGAACCGATGCCAGGCCGCGATCGGGAGCTTGGCGCAAAGTACACGCCGAAGGACGAACTGCTCAGGCGGTCAGACATCGTCACGCTGCACGTGCCGCTAGGCAAAACGACGCGCGGCATGATGTCTGACCGCGAATTCGGCCTGATGAAAAAGACTGCCGTGCTCATCAATGCCTGCCGGGGGCCGGTGGTGGACGAGAAGGCGCTAACGCGCGCGTTGCAACAGGGCAAGATCGCAGCCGCAGGACTCGACGTATTCGAGCAGGAGCCGACGCCTGCAGACAACCCATTGCTCAAAATGGCGAACGTTGTGGCAACACCTCACTGGGCGGGCGGCACTGTCGAGGGCAGCGAGCGGGCGCTCCAGTTCGCAGTGGCAAATTGCGTGCGGCTTGCAGAAGGACGGACGCTCCTGTCGGTGGTGCAGCCAGAGGACTAACGCAAAAACAGAGCCATCTGCACAACATCGTCATACGCGCCGTCTATGAAGCGGCCCCGCTTCTTGAGGCCCTCGCGCTCGAAGCCAAGTTTTTCGTACAGAGCGATTGCCGGGGCGTTTGAGGCGTAGACTTCAAGCTCCACCCTGAGCAGGCCTGCCTGACTCGCCCGGGTTATCGCCTCGTCCATGAGTTTTCGGCCGAGTCCCATGCCGCGGTACTCCGGCAACAGGCCGATGCCGAGCGTCCCGCAGTGGCGGAAACCCTCCCGGTCCCTGGGGTGGATATCGCACCAGCCGACGACCTTTAGCCCCTTCAGCGCAACGAGCCGGACGGTGTTGGCTGCGAGGGCCTTTTCCGTGTACTCCCGCACAGCCTCAAGTGGCGGCGCCTCGGTCATGCCGAGCCACCGCCGCTCGCGGGCGACCGCGTCAAGGCAAGCGTGAAGGCTCTTCACGTGCGTCATGGTCACCTGGGCTATTCTCACGTCCTGTGGCACGGTCCCACACCAGTTCCATCAGCCGAACAAGCTGGACTATTGACCACGCAAAAGGGACATACCCGCCGTAGCCGAGGACCGGCATCTCAAAGACTTTGGCAAAACCGAGAAGCGGGATGTGATATTCCCACTTCGGCGTGGCGTAGTAGTTCCAGAACTCCCACAGCAGACCGCAAAGCAGCCCTGCCGCAGCCATTGCGGCGGCCAGACGCCACCTGCCCTTGGCCAGGTCCGAAGCGAGGCTCCGGCCACCCAGGAAACCTATCAGCCCGTCCACTGCCAAGAACGGCGCTACCCATACCAGTGGGTAGAGCTGAGTCGGGAATGCGATTGTCGCAGCCTGCAACACGACTGCAAGAGCCATCTCGCGCCGGGCGAAGCGTTTGCGGGCGCCATCTTCCTCCGGCGCGAGCTCAATGTTCATATATGAGCGCAATAGCGAAAACGCGGCTGTGACGGCAGGGATCACCGTTGCGAAGGCGAGTGTTGACAGCAGCGCCCATTCTGCGCGGCCATACTCGAACTTGTAGTCGTATGCCCAGTTGTCTACACGGACATTGATGAGCTCGAACCACCACCAGATGGGCGCGGACATGACCGCCAGGGCGAGGTGGCGCTTAAGGCCCGGGTAACCTTCTCTAGACGACGTCCACATCGCCACTGCCGCACCTGTCCACATGACTGTGAACGAAAGCGGGTTGAGCCTCCACTCCGTGCCCCACATCATGGCCCAACCGGCGCCGGTCATTAGCAGCCCAAATGCAAAGAGCCGGCGGGAATGCTCCCTGATGGGCTTGCGGACAATGGCGTAGACCAGGGCGCCAGTCGTCATTGCGCGGTGTATCCCCCGTCCACCGGCAGGCACGCCCCGGTTATGTACGACGCCTCGTCAGACGACAGGAAGAGCGCAGCCGAGGCTATTTCATGCGCCTGGCCCAGCCGCCCCATGGGGGTGTGGACTTCAAGCGTCTTGAGCTTCTCCGGGTCGTCCGTCAGGCGTTTAGTAAGTGCGGTATACACGAAACCTGGACACAAAGCGTTCACGCGCACACCGTCCTTCGCAAAATGCACCGCCATGTCACGCGTAAGCTGGGCAACACCGCCCTTGCTGTGCACATACGGGTCAAGCCCGGTGCCGATCTCCCTCGGCCTGCCGACAAGCCCGTAAATGGACGACAGGTTCACGACCGCTCCCCCGCCCTGCTTCACCATGCGCTCGACTGCGAACTTGGACACCAGGTACGTGCCCTTCATGTTGACGGCCATGACCCAGTCCCACACCCGCTCCCAGTCCCAATCAGCAGGTGCGTTCCTGGGCGCGACTCCCGCCGAATTGACCACGATATCAACACTGCCGTGCCGCCGTACTGTATCAGCCACCATCTTCTCAGCGTCGGCTCGCTGCGACACATCGCCCGAGATTGCGCCGGCCTTGCCGCCAGAGTCACTGACTTCTTTGGCAACGCGCTGGGCTTCGACCAGGTTCACGTCGGCGAGTGACACCGCGGCGCCTTCACGCGCAAAAAGCGTGGCACACGCTTCGCCAATGCCTGAGCCCGCGCCCGTTATCAGCGCGACCTTCCGGCTAAGCCTGCCTGTCATCGTGTCCCATCCTCACGCGCCTCCGGTTGGCGCAAGCGTGACTGCGGCGGCATCGTAATTGGGAGCAGGCTTAAGGTCAACCTCTTCCCGCCTCCGCAGGTCGCGGGCCAGTCTACTTTCTGGACGTAGCAACATAGCGTAAGATCGGCCATCATGCCATCGAAGAGCACAAAAAAGAGGGCGCGCGCCGACGGCCTTCCGGTCACGGCAGGCGCACCGGCCTCTACAGACGGTCCTCCCCAGGCCCACTCGCCCGAAAGGGTATATCCCAGGGACCCTGCGCCCCCTCTCCTGCGACTGTATGCGTGGGTCATAGACGCCGTCGTCATCGTCATGTTGGTCATGGTCATCGGCCGCCTGTCGCATGGCGTCTTCTTCAGCGCCGCCGCGGCGCCGCAGGACATCGTCCTCTTCCTGGCCTACTTCATCCTCCCTACGGGCATCTGGGGCCGGACCCCGGGCAAGTGGGTGGCAGGCATAGCAGTCGTGGACGAGCACGGACGGAGTCCTGGTGTGGCTGCCGCGATCCCGCGCGAAGTGGCCTGGAAGGCGCTGGCTATCGGCAGTGCTGGGCTGGGCCTTCTGTGGGCAGTTTTCGACAAGGAGCGGCGCGGCTTGCACGACAGACTCGCGGGCACCTGGGTTGTGAACGTGCCGAATGCTGGCGGCTGGTTCTTGGGCAAGCTGTTCAACCCCAAACGGCCGCCTGACTCAACGTGACGTCATGCAGCGGGGCCGGGCTGTGCGCCGGGCCGCAAGTAGGCCAGCCAGTAGACGCCCGCGACCAGCAGGCTCCCGCCGATGATGTTGCCAAGCGTAGCCGCAACAATGTTCACCACGGCACCGGTCGCCATCTCTGAAGCCGCAGGGCTTCCCCAGTCCAGCGCCATGGCATATGGCAGAAAAAACCAGTTAGCAATCGAGTGCTCAAAGCCGATAGTGACGAACGCTGCGATTGGGAAGGCTATCCCCAGCACGCGGTCGGCAACCGTCCTGCCTCCCATAGCCAGCCAAACAGCCAGACAGACGAGAGCGTTGCACATCACGCCGAGCGCCAAGGTGTGGATGAATCCCAGCGCCGCTTTCGAATGGCCTATCGCAATTGCGGTATCGCCCACTGCGCCGCCGTTTCCCCTGTCAACCCCACCCAGCAACACGACTCCAGCGGTGCCCAGCGCCCCGATAACGTTGCCAGCATATGCCAAGGCCCAGTTGCGGAGGAGGTCCCGCGTGCTGACCAGCCCGGACGCCCAGGCCATCGCCACCAGGTTGTTGCCCGTGAACAGCTCCCCGCCGCCAACCACCACGAGTATCAGCCCCAAACTGAACGCAACGCCTCCGAGGAGCCGGTTGACGCCGTAGCCAAAACCTGCGCCTGTGACCACGACTGTGAAGAAGAGGGCGCCCAGTGAGATAAACGCGCCTGCCAGCACAGCAAGCACAAGCACACTGAGCGCATCGCTGCGGGCCTTCGCAACACCTGCTGCTTGCACCCTGGCAGCGATCTCGCGGGGCGAATAGGCGTCAAACCCCAGGGCCACGCCCTCCCTCCTTGCTGTGGACATACGCGGCGCGCCAGTTGACTGGCTCAGGCCCAGCCTGAAGGCCCGCGAAACCTCGCCACCTATAATTGGCCCTCGACTAAGGTGTAAACAAGGGACGACTGTGAGGGCGGCGTGGCGATTTCAAAGAAAATCCGCGAGCAAATGAGAGAAAGCTCCTGGATCAGGCGCATGTTCGAAGAGGGCATCGAGCTCAAGCGCCAGTTCGGCGCCGACAATGTGTTCGACCTCTCTCTCGGCAACCCCGTCCTCGAACCCCCGTCGGAATTTCGCCAGGAGCTCCTTAGGATCGCCAACGACGAATCGCCGGGCACGCACCGCTACATGCCGAACTCAGGCTTCCAGGAGACTCGCGCAGCAGTAGCCCGCACGCTCGCAGCGGAGACCGGGCTGCCGTTCACGGCGAGCGACGTCCTGATGGCCTGCGGCGCGGCCGGCGCGTTGAACGTCACTCTCAGAGCGCTCCTGGACCCCGGCGACGAGGTGGTGATCTTCGCGCCATATTTTGCCGAGTACGTCTTCTATATCCAGCACCAGGGCGGTTCAGTAAAATTGGCCAGCTGCGACGCTGGCTTCCTGCCCGACATTGAGTCGCTGCGGGCCGCAATCACGCCCCGGACGCGGGCGGTCATCATCAACTCGCCTAACAACCCCACCGGGGTCATCTACCCGTCCCAAACCATCGCAGCCATCGGAGATGCCTTGAAGGCCGCCGAACGCTCTTTCGGCATCGAAATAACCCTCATTGCCGATGAGCCATACAGGAAACTCATGTTCACGGACGAGCCATATCCCTTCATCTACAAGTACCACCCGCGGTCAATCGTCTGCACCTCGCACTCCAAGGACCTGGGACTCGCTGGCGAGCGCATCGGGTATGTTGCGGTGAACCCTGGCGCCCCAGACAAGGCCGAGTTCATGGACGCCGCAGTGTTTGCGAACCGGACGCTCGGGTTCGTCAACGCGCCTGCCATCATGCAGCGCATTGTCGCCCGTATCCAGGACGCCAGCGTGGACGTCGGCGAGTACCGGCGCAGGAGGGACTTCATGTACGGCGCCCTCACTGAAGTCGGCTACCAGTGTGTGCAGCCGCAGGGAGCGTTTTACATGTTCCCGAAATCGCCATTGCCCGACGACCGCGAGTTCATCCGCCTGTTGCAGTCGAAGATGGTGCTCTGCGTGCCCGGCATTGGGTTCGGCGCACCGGGCTACTTCCGCATTTCATATTGCGTCCACGACCGTACCCTCAAGGGCTCGATCCCGGGTTTCCGCGCAGCCTTCAAGGAGGCCGCTGGGAAGCGGGCCTGACTCCGAGTCACACACTGCAACCCCTGTGGCCCGGCACGCAAAAATCTGCCCGGCTCACACTCATGCACTTGCGCTACCGGCCCTCACGTAAAGTCACACAGCGCGGCCTATCTTCGCGAATTGGACTCACTCCACATGCCGCGTGCGGGCTGGCGGTCCGGTGGGAGTCAGAGGACACCTAGGCGGAGGCCCTTACACCGAATGACGTGGCGCACTTCATTGGTCTGCCTGCTGCTCGGGCTATCTGCGGCACTTCTTTCGTGCAGCGCGCAGCCGCAAGCTGTCACCCCCGCCGCGGCCCCCGAAGCCAGGCCGCCTACTCCTACGCCGGTTATCACCGTCGCTCCTGACGGCAGTACGGAGGTGCGCGTCTACATGCGGGCACCGGCAGGAGACCACCAGGAAGGCACCGCGGTTTTGCGCTCCCTAGGTGAGAAGACAGTGGTTGTCGTCACACTCAGTCCACCGAAACCCAGCGCCCAGCCGATGCACATCCACACCGGGGATTGCCGCCAAACTCTGGGACCGGTCGTCACAGCGCTGGAAGCCGCTATCCGCGGAGAGTCCACTACTCTAGTCAACAAGCCTCTCTCTGAAATACTCATTGGCGGACAGGTCATAAACGTCCACGAGTCTTTTGCGGATTTCAACACCTCTACTGCCTGCGGCGTGCTCCCCGCCATTTCAGGCCGTCTCGGGTCCCCGCAGCCTCCAGCCACCAGTTCCGGCTACTAGCAAGGGCAGACTGGTCGCAGCTGTTTCACAAGGGCAACCCTGCCGACGCACTCCACCAGAGACACACGCATACGGCCGCCTACGCAGCCTTATTGTCAGCAACCGTTACTGACGGCCCGGCTTCATCAGCAGGCGCGAGCGGCAGCCAGAATGCGAATGTGGACCCTTTGCCTAGCTCGCTCTGTACGGTAACGTGGCCACCATGCATCTCGACCATGGACTTGACCATCACCAGCTCGAGTCCGGTGCCAGAAACCTTCCGCGTGGCGGCGTTGTTCGCCCGGAAGAACACAGTGAACAGGCACTTCTGGTCCTCCGGTGAAATGCCGATGCCAGCGTCTCTGACCGATACTTGCACGCCGCCTTCGCTGTATTGGGCGCCCAAGGACACCGGTGACCCATCAGGTGAGTATTTGGACGCGTTGCTAAGGAGGTTGGTCACCACTTGCCTGATGCGGCCCCGGTCCGCATGAACGAATATCGCGCCCGGCCCAAGGTCCAGCTCAAACGGCTGCTTCTTCTCAGCAAAGATTGGCGCCAAACCTTCCGCGGTCTCTTGAAGGAGGGGCTGGATGTCGAACCGTTCACGTTCAATCTTTATTGCTCCCGAATCAACGCGTGAAACATCGAGCAGGTCATCTATCAGCATCTTAAGCTGGTCGCCGTTGCGCCGCATCGTCTCGAGTTGATTGACCTGGCGGCTAGACAAGTTGTTGTCCCGGTCCCTCTTCAAGATGTCGGTAAACGCCAGTATGGCGGTCAGCGGAGTCTTGAGCTCGTGAGAGACCGTAGATAGGAAGCGGCTCTTCGCTTCGTTGGCCCTCACCAACGCTGCGTTCTGGGCGTCGAGTTCTTCCGAAAGCTCCTTTTCTCTTTCGAGCTGCCCGGCCAGGCGTTCTCTCACCGAGTCGGTGAAACGCTGGCCCCGTGCCACAATCGCCAGCAGCGCAAGGAACATCGCTCCCATAGTGAGACCAAATGTCAGCAGCCTGAACTTAGCTGCAGACGATGTGGCGGCGCCAACGCTTTCGGTAACGTCCCTCCCAACCATGTAGATAAAGGAGGGCGCGGTGTCACTTCCGGGGCTGGCGCCTTCCGAATAGACCGGCACAAACGCCTCGACAATGTCGATTGCTATAGTCTCTCCGCTAATAAGCGTGACAGGCTTCGATTTATGGTAGACGGTCTTTGGCCCGGTACTGGCCGCCCGCGTTATGTGGACGTCGTGGTCCGGGCTGCGACCAGCCGTGGTCACCTTTGGGTCTGTGCTGTAAACAACTGCGCCGTCGGCCAGGTGGATGTCCATCCGGACGACCGCCTGGTTGCGGAAAGCATTGAAGAGCGTGCGTTCCATCCAATATGAGTCGCTTATTGCCATGGTCTCGGACTGGCCGGTCGCGCTGGCGCGCAGGCTCACTTGCTCGGAGACTGAGAACACAAGAGGCAGCGTGGTCTCAATTGCCTCCTGTCTCAGGCGCTCGATTACCGTCGCTCGCTCGACCCGCGCCGATAACAGGTTCACCACCACAAGCGCGATGATAATCACTCCAACGCTGGCGGCGGTGTAGTAGCGGACAAGCGGAAAAGGAGCCGGTATGTCACCCGGCGGACGGTAAGGCATCAGACCACGAGCGTTTCGTAACTGGAGGTACGTGCACGGTGCCAGACTATCTGCCCGTGCTGCGCATTTTCAGGGGGCGGCCCCTCAGAACCTGTGGCGGGCCGCTCTAAACGCTCACAGTCGCTCTCACCAGGGTGGCTCGAAGCACAACTGGTCCGCTAGCGGCTTGCCGGAGCCTCCTTCAGCCCCGAGCCGGTGACCGGGACCAACACCTGCTCGCCAGGCAAAATACGGCCTGCCGCCATCAGACTGTCGAGCCCGGCAAATGCCGCTGCTGATGTCACCTCGCAGTAAATGCCCTCATTGACCGCCAGCTTGCGCTGCCAGGCAGAGATGACGGTGTCCGCCACGGCCACGCCTGCCCCACCCGTGTCTCGCACTGCATCAACCGCCTGCTCCAGGCGCGGAGGCTTTGACACTGCGATGCCAGACGCCACAGTCTGCCCCGCCTTGCCGAAGTCCCAGTCCTCGCCGTTCAATACAGCGACTATGGGCCGCACTGCCTCGGCCTGCACGCAATGGAGGCGAGGGAGGTCCTCGATTGCATGGGCCTCGCGCAGCTCGTCGAACCCCTTCCGCGCGCCGATCAGGAGCGACCCGTTGCCCACCGGCATGACGATGTGCCGCGCTTCGGAAGCGGCGCTCTGGGCAACCTCGTAGCTGAACGACTTCATGCCCTCGGCGAAGAAAGGGCTCCAGTTGTGGGACAGGTAAATAAGGCCGCGCTGCTTGACAAATGCCCGGGCCGCGTCCGCGGCAGCCTGCCTCGGGCCCGCCACAAGGTGCACCTCTGCCCCGAACACGCTGATCTGGCTGAGTTTCCCTGGAGATGCGTTCGAAGGAGCGAATATGTGAGCTTTGATGCCGGCAGCGGCAGCATAAGCAGCAAGCGACGCCCCGGCATTACCCGAAGAGTCCTCGACGAACTCCTTCACTCCGTGCTCAGCAGCCGCGGACATGAGGACCGAGCTCCCGCGGTCCTTGAACGAGCCTGTAGGCGACACTTGCTCCAGCTTCGCCCACAGGCGGCCAAGGCCCAACTCTTCTCCCGTCCGCCGCAGTTCGATGACAGGCGTGTTCGCCTCGCCCAGCGTGATGCGCTCTGCCTGCATGTTGAGGGGCAGACGGGGCGTACGTTCTGACGGTGGCAGCGCGTATGCCACCTCAAACAGGCCGCCGCAGACCGCACACTCAAGCTCGCTAACCGTCGGGGTACGCCCTTCGCCGCAGTTCAGGCAACAGAGGGTAAAGAAAGTTGTCACAATTGCCTCTCAAAAATTGGCAGGCAGGAAGCTGGATTCTAACGCCTGAACAATACCCCCTATCGCGGGAGCGTTGCCTGTCTGCAACGGTAGAGGTAACGTATCGTCGCCATTCCGGGCTGGGTCACAACTATGGACACCGTGCGGGCTGCCGCAGGTGAAGGGAGAAGCTCCTTGCCGTTCCTCAAGCCGAACCGCATCAAACAGGCGATGCGACAGGGCCGTTTCGTTTACGGGTTCAACTACACGTTCCCGTCGCCGTGGGTAATCGAAATCCTGGGCATGCTGGACTTCGACTACATGTGGATAGACGGCGAGCACGGCCCCTTCGGCCTCGACCAGCTCGAAGAGGCCTGCCGCGTCGCAGAACAGGTGGGCATAACGCCCATCGCCAGGGTGCCCACGATCGAGGCGTCGACTGTGCTGCGCTACCTGGACCGCGGCGTCATGGGCATAACGGGCCCGCACATAGGCACAAGAGAACATGCGGAGCAACTGGTCAAGGCGTGTTACTTCGGCCCGCTCGGGGAGCGTTCATTCGGCGGGAACCGCGGGACGCTCTACACGCTCACTCCCGACCCCTGGGGCGACAAGAGGGCATTCTACAAAGAGGCCAACGACAACATGCTCGTGAGCGCGCTGCTTGAGGACCAGGCGGCGGTGGACAACATTGCCGACATCCTCAAGGTTGAAGGCATTGACTATTTCGGCATTGGCCCGAACGACTTCTCTCAGGGCACCGGCTACCCCGGCCAGCCTGAGCACCCCACGGTCGTAAAGACGATGCGAGACCTGGAGGCGAAGATCAGGCGCGGCGGCGGACGCATGGGGCACGAGTTCATGCGGACCGTCTGGGTCCACGACCTGCTCTTGAGTGGCGGGCGGGATTTCTTGAAGGACAAAAAGGCAGCCGCCGAAGTAAAACGCAGGGTGGCGTCAGCCAAGAGACAATAAGCCGGCCACAAAAGCAAACCGGGTGTCCAATCTTGGGCGCCCGTTTGGTTTGCCCCGATTCAGCCGCTAATCAATCCCCAGCAGCTTCTTGCCGTCCTCTGAGATGAGGTCCGGCGTCCACTGAGGCTCGAACACCACGTCCACTTGCACGTCCTCAACACCCTCAAGCTCCGCGATACGCCACTCGGCCTGCTGAGCAATGTAGGGGCCCATACCGCAGCCAGGGGCAGTGAGCGTCATCTCAACATGCACGTCGCCGTCTTCGACCTCGACGTTGTAGACGAGGCCCAGGTCCACGACGTTGACCGGGATCTCAGGGTCGTAAACCTCTTTGAGGGCTTCCAAGACCTTGTTTTTGGTGAGCGTTGGGCTAGCAGTTTCTGGCATAGGACCTCCGCCTTGCGTAATTGCTTAAAGTCTAACCTCGCGCCAATTCCTGAGTCAATCCGTCAGGTATTGGGGTAGTGGGTCATTTTGGTTCCCCTCTCCCTGACAGGGAGAGGGTCAGGGTGTGGGTCGCGCGGTCCAAACTGACCCACTGCCGGTATTGGCAATCAATCGGGGGGCCGTTTGTGCGGTAGGCAACGCCCTCATGCTCCCCGCGGCACGATATCCAGCTCCACATAGCTTGGGTGGGAGGCGTCATGGAAAACCGTATTCGTCGCAGTGGTGCAGTCCTCCGATGCAAAGCCCTTGCCAGTGTTCAAGTTGCGGTCGAAGCGTGGGAAGTTTGAGCTTGAGACTTCCAGGCGTATGCGGTGGCCCTTCTTGAAAACGTTGCTCGTCGCCACGAGGTCTATCTCAAACTTCTCCGGCTTGCCTGGAGTAAGTAGCGCGGGCTTCGCACGCGATGCCCGCCACCGGGCCCGCACAATGCCATCGCACAGGTTAAAGGCTTCTCCGCCTGGCGAAACGTCAATGAGCATGGCTGTGAAGTCAGTGTCAATGGCCGAGCTCGACGCCCATAGCGTGACCGTCACCGGCCCGGTCACCTCGACGTCCCCGCCAAGGGGCGGCGTCGAGTACACGAGCACGTCTGGCCTGTCCTCCTTAGCCGACTGGTCCACAGGGCCTGCGGGCAGCGCACTGGGCCAGGGCGCGCAGCAGAGCGGGCCGCCCCGGTTCGCACTGGGTTAGCGGGGTCATAGATGAACGAATCCGGGCGCTCGCCCGATGGCCCAACGGCTATCAGCGCGCCGTCGCCGCGGCGGGTATTGGCGCGCCCGTTTGAGTGCAGGTAGTAACGAGTGCGCTGCGCGCGGGCAAGCGGCCACTCCGACTCATCGCGCCACACGTTGTCGCCCATCACGAATATCTTCACAGGCGATGCGTCCGCGCCGCCCTTACCCATCAGCCACCGCTCATACCATTCGAGGGTCAGTGTGTCCAGGTCAACGCCAGTTACGCCTGCACGCTGCCCGAAGTCCATCATTCCCGTGGCGTTCGTGGCCAGCCCGGTATGGCTCCAGGGGCCAATCACCAACCGCGTGCCAGACCGGGCTGCGGGGCTGCCGGCTGCCTTCCTCATGCCCTGGTAATTGCGGATGGTGCCCATGAGGAAGATGTCATACCAGCCGCCGACGTTAAGCGAAGGCACAGTCATACGCGAGTAGTGGTCCTCTATGCAGAGCCCGCGCCAGAACGGCCCGTCACGTTCCTGGGCCAGCCAGTCAAAGTAGTAAGCGGACTCGCGCCGGTCCAGGTACGGCTGCTCAGTCAGGGGCAGCGTCCGGAACGCGGGTGACATCGCGTCGACCGCGTCAATCATCTCTTCGAGCCGCTCCGGCGTAAGTCCCAGGCGACGCATCAGGGCGTCGCGGTTCCGAGCCGTGAGCGGCCCGAGCGCCCACGACAGGTTGAACCCCAGTGAAAATGCGCCGCCCTGGTACGTCCAACCCTCGTGATAGTCCGAAGCCGTCACGGACGGAGCGATGGCCGTCAGGTGCGGTGGCAGCGTGGTAGCAGCGAGCCACTGCGTTGCGCCGACGTATGAACCGCCGAACATCCCTGTCTTGCCGTTTGACCATGGTTGCTTCGCCAGCCATTCGATGGTGTCGTACCCATCATGCGCCTCGTTGACAAATGGGACGAAGTCGCCGTCTGATGTGTAGCGGCCGCGCGTGTCCTGGATAGCGATGGCGAAGCCCATTCGGACGGCAGCCAGCCCGAGCCCGCCGCTCCCACCCCCACGCGGAAAGGCTTGCGACTTGTCGTAGGGCGTCCGCATGAGGATGACCGGGAACTTACCTTCTGCGGCCGGCAAATAGACATCGGCGTAGAGCTTTACGCCGTCCCGCATAGTTACCGGGACATCAAAGCGGACAACCGCAGACTGCGCCATTGGAACGCCTCCACAGTGCGGGGACAACCCGGCTTCACTTGCTGCCGGACAGTACGTCATATGCACCGCTTTCGCAACGATTTCCCTCCGCCGCTCAGCCGCCGCAACAGCGCGCGCTTCTGGGGCACACACCTACTACGGTTGCTGGCCCGGCGGGGTGACAGCACAATGAAAAGTCTGGCAGCGTTGATGACAGAGGCACGCCAGACCGCCGAGAGGAGACCACCGGATGGTGACAGGGACACAACTGCCCGCAGACACGGGTCACGCTGGCAGGCGCCCGCCCAAAAAGAGGCGGCGCACAGCGACCGTCATCATTGGCCTCACCTCTATCGCAGCGCTGGCAGCAGGCATCTACCTCGTCGTCACCAGTCTGGGAGACAAGGACCGGTTGCTGATACCCGCCTATGCCCACTTGCTGGGCCAGGCGGACGCGCCAGTGACCATCATTGAGTGGTCCGACTTCCAATGACCGGTCTGCAGGTTTTTCGCCCTCGGGTCAGGGCGAGAGCTGAAGGCGGACGCAATCGCCAACGGGGAGGTGCGCCTGATCTACAGGCACTTCGCCTTCATCGGGCCTGAGTCGCTCAAGGCTGCCGAGGCGTCTGAGTGCGCGGGCGACCAGGGCCAATTCTTCGAATACCACGACAAGCTCTTCGAGAGCTGGAACGGCGAAAACCAGGGCGCTTATGCTGACGACAACCTCAAGCGCTTCGCCGCTGAACTCGCGCTAGACCGCCAGCAGTTCGAAAGCTGTTTTGACTCACGTAAGTACCAAGGCCGGGTCCAGGACGAAAATGATGTCGGCCGGCGCCTGGGTGTAAACGCCACCCCGACGTTCTTCATCAACGGTGAGATCGTCCGCGGCGCTCCGCGTGACTACGCCGTCCTGAGGCAGCTAGTAGACATTGCTCTGGCAAAGAAGTAGTAGCCTGCCTGGGTCATGAGCGCAGTGTGGGACCTCGGGCGGCAGCCCACAGAGTGGCGTATGCCATGTCAACGTCGCCTTTGACACTGCCTCATTAGCAACGTAACGTCCCGCACACGGCGGCTGCATACCGCACTGCCGCGGAGCTGTGCGTTGAAAATCACTGATGTCAAGGTCTTCCCGCTCACCAGCCAGCGGCCAAAGCTGAAGATAGGCCACCCGATACACCCGTCGTGGTGGGGTTACGACCAGTCGCTCATCCGTGTGGACACCGCCGGGGGCATCTCGGGCTGGGGCTGCGCAGGGGTCCGCTGGGAGATGACCGATGCGGTGCGCAAGGTCCTGTGGCCCCACGTCATAGGTCAGGATGCTTCGCAGCCGGAGGCCGTCACCGAGAAGCTGCACCAGTGGACCTTCTGGTACGGCCGTGGCGGTGACGTCACCGCATACATCGGCGCGCTGAACATGGCGCTCTGGGACATCCTTGGCAAGAAGACCGGGCTTTCCGTGTCCAGGCTGCTTGGCGGGCGGCATGTAGAAAGGCTCAAGCCCTACGCCTCGATGCTGTTCACCTGGCCCGTGATAGAGATGGTACGCAACCTGGAAACCGGCGCTGGCAAAAAGTTCGCAGCCTTCAAGCTCGGGTGGGGCCGGTTCGGTCGCGATGACCGCGAAAGGGACGAGGCGCTGGTGAAGGCCGCGCGGAAGGCCATCGGAGACGGCTCAGACCTCATGGTTGATGCCGGCGGTTCGGATGTCTTCTGGCACGGGGACCTGAAGTGGGCGGTCGAAACGTCGAAGATGTTACACGACTACAACGTCGTCTGGTTCGAGGAACCACTCCGCCCGGACGACATTGCGGGCCACCGTGCACTGCGCGACAGCTCGCCCGTGCCCATCGCCACAGGCGAAGTCCTAAAGCGGCGCGAAGCGTTCCTGCCATGGGTCGAGCAGCGGGCCTGTGATATTTTGCAGCCGGACCAGACGGTCTGCGGCGGTCTATCGGAGTGCAAGAAGATCTGGCAGACCGCGTACGACCACTCGGTGCAGGTCGTCATGCACGGCTGGAACACAGCCGTCGGTGCAGCCGCAGACTTACAGCTCTCAGCGACGTTCCCAAACGGCAAGTATCTCGAATACTGGCACCCTGCCCCGTACGTGAGCGGCATCCTGACTAGGCCCTTCCTCCTTGATAAGGACGGAATGTTGCCCATCCCAGATGGACCGGGGCTCGGCATCGAGATAGACGAGGAGGCGCTCCGCAGGCACGCCAAAGGAGCAGACGATTACGGCGCCTGACAGGCCTATACTCATGCGCTTGTGATGGCATAGACAAGGAGGACAAGACATGGCGACGAGGTCCAGCACGAAAGCTCCAGCCAAACGCGCTCCCACAGCGGGCGCCAACGGTAGACGGAAAGGTGGTGCATCGCTTAAGTGGCGGTATGAGGACCTCACCTGGCCCGAAGTCAACGAAGCCGTACGCCAGGGGCTCGTGCCTGTGCTCCCGGTGGGCACCATGGAGCAGCACGGCCCGCACCTGCCCATCAAGATGGACGCCTGGTCAGCCACGTCCATCGCTAACGAGGCCGCGCACCGTTCGCCGGGCAGGCTCCTTGTTATGCCGCCGGTCTCATACGGTTACACGACGCACGTCATGGACTTCCCAGGCTGCATAACAATCCAGCACGAGACTTTCGCACGGTTCGTTGGAGACATCTTGAAGAGCCTGGCATACCACGGCTTCTCAAAGATCATCATCGTCAATGGTCACGGCTCGAACATGGTGCCCCTTGACCTTGCTATGCGCAGGGCGAATATGGAGACTCAGGCTGAAGTAGCCCTGTGCGCCTGGTGGGGCCTTACGGCGGCAGACCCCGAGTTCATGAAGAAATGGCGCGAATCGCCATTCCCCGGAGGGTGCGCCCACGCCTGCGAGGCCGAAACTTCACTCGCCTTGCACCTCGACGAGTCCATCGTCCAGATGGACAAGGCTGTGGACGAAGAGGTTGAGTACAACAAATGGAAGTCAAAGTACCGCTGGGTAGACCTCTGGGGCTTCGGGCCCATGATGGTATTGCCCTGGACCAGCACGTACACCGCGTCCGGCGTCTGCGGCATGCCCAGCCTTGCCACCCGTGAGAAGGGCGAGATGCTCTTCGAGGAAGCAGTCAAGAACCTTATTGAGTTCGCAGGTGAGTTCCGCGACGCTCCCAAGATGGTGCGCAAGGACCACCACATCTCGAAACCGTTGAGCGAGGTGCCGGGATAGCCGCCAGAGACGGCGCGGCTTGACACACAGGGAGGTGTCGTAGATAGTTGCGGCCAAATCCCGGCCAGGCGCGTCCGCGCTACGGACGGGCCACCGGCATTCGTACTTCTGCACGGCTCAGGAGGTCACTTATGCGTTCCCCTGTCCGTTCACTGAAATGGGCCTCGGTTGCCGCCGCGTGCGGGCTGGTTGCCCTGGCGGCTGCGTGCGGAGGCGAAGAAACAGCCACCGCCGTGCCAACAAAGCCCCCACAACAACCTCAGCAGCCTGCGCCTGCCGCCACCGCGGCGCCCGCGCCGACTAGAGCTCCAGCCGCTGCGCCGACCGCTGCGCCTGCCACATCGCCAACCGCCGCGGCCGCCCTGCCTGCCGCAACGGCGACCGCGGTGCCATCAGCCCCCAAGAACCTGCCTCAGCCGAAGTCCGCAAAAGGGACGATCACCATAGCGGTCGCGGACATCACGTCGCACCCCGGCATCAACCGGGCTCAAGGCGGCGAAGCGTCGGTCTTCTGGGGTGCAGGCGAAACGCTGTTCACCACAAAGACCGGCCCAGTCTTCGGCGAGCCCTGGCTTGCGAAGACCTGGAGGATGGCGAGCGACCTGAGCAAAGTCACCATCGAAATCCAGCGCGGCGTGCAGTTCCACAAGGGGAACGGCGAAATGACCGCCGCAGACGTGGTCTGGTCCATCAACGACGCTTCGGCAAGGACTAACCCGCAGTCCATCCACGCCCAGGCCGGCGACCTCGCGCCTGTATTCCTGGAATGGAAAGTGGTTGACGCCTACACAGTGGACGCCCCGTTCGCCCTCTTCGACCCGCGCTGGCAGTCCAACGCCCTCTCGGACGGCTGGCAACCGACAGGCGTTTTCTCCAAGAAGCTCTTTGACGAGAAGGGCGCCGATTGGATGCGGCTGAACACCATCATGACCGGGCCGTTCGAGGTCCAGGAGTGGACCCAGGACAAACGGGCCGAGCTAAACGCAGTCAAGAACCACTGGCGGGCGCCGCCGAAGATAGACAAGCTCATCTACCTCGATATCCCAGAGGCCTCGGTCAGGCTTGCGATGATGAAGACGGGTGAGGCGGATGTCGGGGACATTTCGTTAAAGGACATCCCGGCGCTGCTCAAGGACGGTTACGGTCTAACAGGCACATCAAACGGGACCGAGCTGGACGTGCCGTTCGCGGGCAACCTCTGGGAAAAAACACACGCCAAGTCTGGCGCGGCCCTGACCCGCGAAGGTCTGAAACTGGATAAGCCCTGGATTGGCGACCCGGATGACCCGGTATCCATGGAAAAAGCACGCAAGGTGCGCTGGGCGCTCGCCACAAGTTATGACCGCGAGGAGCTAAACGATGTCCTGGCCGCCGGCCTCGGCTGGCCGCAATCGCTCGGCTTCTTCAACCCCAGGATGCCCCAGTACCAGACCAAATGGGACGCAGGCTTAGGGTACGACCCTGCGGCTGCAAAGAAAATGCTCGCCGACGCAGGCTACCCGAACGGCTTCAAGATGGAGGTCTTTGGACAGAGCAACACCCAGATCCGCCAGGAAATGGCCGATGCCCTGGGCGGCTACTGGTCGCAGCGGCTCGGCCTGGACGTGACGGTCATCTCCTACCACTACAACAACTGGAGGCCGCTGATCGTTGCCCGCACCGCTTCCGCACCGCACATCAACTCGTGCGACGACGGACGCTTCCCACGGCCGTGGGACTGGCCTGTGGGCCCAACGCTGACCAGCCTGACACGCGGCGGGTTCAGTTGCGCGCTTGAGTCGCCCTTCGTGGCCTCACAGTGGCTCAAGGCATCGGTCGAACCAGACATCCAGAAGCGCATCGCCCTCATAAACGAAGTCGTGGACTACATGTACAACTGGATGTTGATGCCAGGCACGATCACCATCCCAGTGGTCGTGGTCTATAACCCGAATGCAATCAAGGAATGGAACATGCGGCCTAGCCTGTCTGGGCCGATAAACTCCCCTGAGCTGATTGTGCCAGCCAGGTAGCCTGACTGGCCGCGCAACCCCAGGCGAGGGCCGTCCAGCAGCGCGCGGACGGCCCTCACAGCATCTATAAGACACCGGCTCTTGCTGCGGCAGGGGGACGGACTTTGAAGACGTTCCTTGTCAGGCGGTTCTTCGCAGGAATCCTGTCGCTCCTGGGCGCGACATTCCTTGTCTTCGGCATCTCTCAGACAACGAACGACCCCCTGCTCCTCTACGCCAAGCCCGGCGGGTACGGCGTTTCGCCCGAACAAGTCCAGGCACTGAAAGAAAAGCTCGGTATCGACCGCCCTGTCCCTGTGCAGTACGGACTGTGGCTTGGCAGGACGTTGCGCGGGGACCTCGGGAACTCCATCCTCGATGAAATTCCGGTAACGCGCAAACTCCGCGACCGCATCCCGGCGACAATGAAGCTGGGCATCGCCTCTTGGATAGTGGCGACCCTCATCGGAGTGCCCATGGGCGTGCTCTCCGCCGTGAAGCGCGCGACCATCTGGGACTATCTCGGTAGAGGCTTTGCCCTGTTTGGCCAGGCGATACCCAACTTCTGGCTTGGCATCATGCTCGTGCTGGTCTTCTCCGTGAAACTGGGGTGGCTGCCCAGCGCCACTGCCGGTGACGGGTTCATCAGCATCAAGCACATGGTCTTGCCCGTCGTTGTACTCGGAAGCGCAACGGCTGCGGGCTACCTGCGCATCACACGTTCGGCGATGCTCGAAGTGCTCGACTCTGAATTCGTAAAGATGGCGCGCAGCAAAGGCACAGGGTCATCCGTCGTCATCTGGAAACACGCGTTCAGGAACGCCCTGATCCCCCCGCTTACTGTATCGGCGACCCTCTTCGCAGCGTTCCTGACAGGCGCGCTCGTAATCGAGCAGGTCTTTGCCTGGCCGGGCCTGGGCAGCCTGGCCGTCCAGGCGGTGCTCAACATTGACTTCCCTCTGCTCTCCGGCATCACCCTGTTCTTCGTGACGATATGGGTGACGATCAACTTCCTGACCGATGTCGCGTACGTCCTCATAGACCCGCGCATAAGGCTGGCGTAAGCGAATGGCGAGGGCAGCACAACAAGGAGTTGCGACTCATGCCAGGGTGGCGGGGCCCCTGGCCTTCCCCGGCCGCGCGGTGTTGTCCAAATTGCGGCGTTACCCAGTGCTTCCCGGGGCGGCCCTCGCCTTGCTCATCATCAGCGGTGTGTTCGCTCCCTGGGTCGCACCGCGAGACCCTGACGAGCAGACCCTGCGTGCGCGGGGCGCGCCGGGGTTCTGGGACTCGCAGTGGTACGACGAGAACCCTCGAATAGAGCAGCGCTACTTCCTTGGCGCAGACCACGTCGGGCGCGACGTGCTGAGCCGGATGATTGATGGCGCACGCATCTCTCTCCTCGTCGTCGCAGTCGCACTGGGCGCAGGTATGACAGTTGGGACGGCCCTGGGACTGCTCGCAGGGTTCTCGGGCGGCATAGTAGACGAGGTGATAGGCAGGGTCTGGGACATGTGGGCCGCCATACCCTTCCTCCTCATTGCACTAATCATTGCAGCCGTCATAGGCAGCAGCATCCCAATGCTTATGGGCCTGCTCGCCATGGTGTCGTGGTCCGCGTTCGTGCGCGTCGTGCGCGCTGAGGTGATGTCCCTAAAACAACGTGACTACATCTCGCAGGCAAGGGTGGCGGGTGCAGGGCCGGTCAGGATCATGTGGAAGCACCTACTTCCGAACGTCATCAGCACCGTCGTGGTGATAGCGACGTTGCGGGTCGGTGGGCTGATCCTTGCCGAAGCCTCGCTGAGCTTCCTCGGCGTGGGCATCCCCAACCCGCAGGCCACATGGGGCAAAATGGTCGCCGAGGGCCGCGAGTACCTCGCAGACGCATGGTGGATGTCGTTCTGGCCAGGGCTCGCGATCTTCATTGTCGTCATGTCGCTCAACTTCATGGGTGACTGGCTCCGAGACAGGTGGGACCCACGCCTCAGGCAGCTGTGAGGCCAGTCGCGACGAATTGAACGTAGGTCATGGCTTGCCACGCCCGCCTCGCGCCAGGCCAAGGCCACCCCACCCTCCGCTTTCCTCTCGCTGAAACGGAGCCGGGTCAGACATCTACTCACCGCCTGTCGTTGATTTGGGAAACGGCAGTCCCCACCCGTACTGGCCTTGCGGGTATAGAATTTGCCCGCTTAAGGGGGGCGCGTAGCAGCGCCACTATGTGCACGGAGGAGGATTCATACCCATGAGGTTCTTCAGGCCGGGCCGCGGGGCGGCCCTGATTGGCATAACCAGCGCGGCAGTGCTGGCAGCCGCCGCATGTGGCGGTGAAGCGGCAACGTCAGTACCGCCCACGATTGCGCCGGCCACCAAGGCCCCCGCGACAGCAGTCCCGACTGCCACATCCGCGCCGCAGGCCACGAACACCCCGGCTGCTCCGGCAGCGCCGTCCGGGTCCCTGATAGTCGCGGTTGACGACATCCGCGAACCCGTGGGCACTCCCAGGTTCAACTCTGTGCAGTCCCTGCATCTCAAGTTTGGGTTCATGGAGCCGCCCATCCGCATGGTCCGTGACTCGACTGGCGGTCTCGTCGTCCAGCCCTGGCTGGCAACTGGCTGGAAACTAGCCGCAGACCAGAGTGCAGTGGACATCACGGTCCGCAAGGGCGTGAAGTTCCACGGTGGCTACGGCGAAATGACGGCTGATGACTGGGTCTTTAGCTTCAACGACGCCATGCCCGGTGTCACCCCCGGCGCAACAAACGACATGGGCGGCGACCTGACCGCCCTGTTCAAGCGCGCCGACAAGGTGGACGACTCGACAGTTCGCCTGACGTTCAACATCTTCCAGTCGAACTGGCTCGAGAGGTATCTGTCTTCCTTCTGGGAAGGACATGTCATCTACTCGAAGAGGCTCTTCGATGAGAAGGGCCCAGACGGTATGCGCCCACTCAGCATCGGCACTGGCCCGCTGCGGGTTGTCCGCTACGAGCAGGCGAAAGAGATCGTCATGGAGGCGTTCCCAGAGTACTGGGGTACGCCTTCGCTTCCGAAGGATGTCAAAGTCCTCCAGGTGCTTGAAACCGCCACACGCAAGGCCATGCTGCAGACCGGTGAAGCTCACATCGCGAACCTGCCCGTCAAAGACCGCGTAGACCTGATGAACAAGGGCGGCTTCGCAACCGGCAAGGAAGGCACAGTCGGCGAGAACGCCATCGCCTTCGGCGGGAACTGGTGGGAAAAGACCCACATCCAGTCCGCCAAGGTGCTCGAGCGTACGTTGGACATGACCCAGCCATGGGTCTCCAAGTCGGAATCAGATGACCCGGCTGGCTGGGAAAAGGCACGCAAAGTCCGCGAGGCCCTTGGCATGGCGATCGACCGGGAAAACCTTAACAAGGGCATCTTTCTCGGCCAGGGCGCTCCGGCATACTCGCCAGGCTGGCCGGTGAAGCTCCCAGGGTTCAAGGACTCCTGGAAATACGCGTACGACATGGCCAAGGCCAAGGCCCAACTGGCTGAGGCTGGCTATGGCAACGGCTTCAAGGTCGGCTGGTGGGTCGGTCCATCCGGCGACGGCGTGACGATGGGTGAGGCCATCGGCGGTATCTGGACGGCGGAACTAAAAGTCCAGATCGAGTTCGACCGCACGGTCTACGGGACGACCTTCCGCCCCAGCATCGTCAACAGGTCTGTAAACAAGATCTGGTGGTGCGGGACGGACGGCATCAACTTCCCGGCTGTGTGGCCGAAGGGCTTCCTCCTGAGCACGATGAGCGACGGCGCATTCATGTGCGGCTCAGAGCACAGGAAGTTCGGTGAGATCTTCCTGAACATGGCCAAGGAGATTGACGCGGCTAAGCTGAACACTCTGGCGACAGATTTCTATGACGAACTGCGGCGCACGGCCGTGCAGATCGGCGTCATAGACATCGAGAACCTGCTTGTCTACAACTCGGCCAAGGTAGCCTCATGGGACATGCTGCCCGAGGGCAAGGGCGTAGCGGGCGGCATCAACTCCCTCTACGGGGTCAAACTGAAGTAACGGCCTGACAGCAATCGAACGGGCTAAGAAGGGGGCGGAGCAAATTCTCCGCCCTCTTCCTTTTGCCCGCGCCTGCTCCGCGCACACATCAGCAATACGGGTCAGTACCGCTGAGACCGGCGTAGCCCCTGTTGGCGCATCAAACAGCCATATAGAATGCCCGCACGCCCATTGCCCGCGCCGCACGTATACACAGGTAACGGAGACAGGGCCGGTACGACCGGCGGTAGCCAGGGCGCCACGCTGAGAGGTATCTGTGGGCAGGTTCATCATCAGACGGCTGGTCTACGCCACGGTCGCACTGATCGGAGCAACCGTCATCGTGTTCATGATGTCGCGCCTTGTCGGAGACCCCCGGGACCTGTATATCCAGGAGGGCGGCTACGGGCTGACGGAGGAGACCAGGTTGGCGTTGGAAAAACAGCTCGGCCTGGACAAACCGATCTGGGTCCAGTACGGCGTATGGCTTGGCCGCGTCCTGAAAGGTGACCTCGGCACGTCCGTGTTCTCGCGCGCTCCGGTCGCCAAACAGATCCGTGACAAAGCGCCCGCGACACTCAAGCTGGGCCTCGTAGCCTGGGTGCTCGCAACAGGCATGGGCATACCTCTGGGCGTTGTGGCCGCAGTCTACCGCGGGGGGTTCATTGACAAACTGGCGCGCGGCTTCGCTCTGCTGGGGCAAGCGTCACCATCATTCTGGATAGGGATTATGGCGATCCTCCTGTTCTCCGTGCAGTTGAGGTGGCTCCCGGTGGCCACGCAGGGCGAAGGCTTCGCCGTTAGCCACTACGTGCTGCCCGCGTTCACGCTGGGCTGGCTAGCCTCGGCTGGCTACATGCGCATCACGAGGTCGGCCATGCTTGATGTCCTCGACTCCGAGTTCGTCAAGCTTGCGCGTGCCAAAGGCGTCGGCGGTTGGACCGTCATCTGGAAGCACGCCTTCCGCAACGCGCTCATCCCTCCCCTGACAATTTCGGCCCTCCTCCTCGCCGGGTTCATCACAGGCGCAGTCGTAGTGGAGACCGTGTTCGCCTGGCCCGGGCTCGGCAGGCTGGCAGTCGAAGCGGTCAACAACAACGACTACCCGCTGATGACCGGCACAGTCCTTGTCTTCGCCATCGTGTACCTCGTCATGAACATGCTCACAGACATCGCATACGCGTTCGTAGACCCTCGGATCAGGTACAGCTAACGCGTGGTGACCCCTCTCCCCCTGGGAGAGGGTGAGGGTGAGGGGCACCGCAAGTGTGCATCAAATACTGGAGCGTCCAATCACCGTAGGCGCTGAGGACGAAAGATGGCGACCGAAGCCGTAGCACGTACTACAAAAGGCCAGGCCCGGACATCGCGGCCCCTGGACCTCCGCAGCGTCATCCGCGTTTTCAGCGCATATCCAGTGCTGCCTGGCCTCATCCTCCTGCTGATGACCGTGTGCGGCATATTCGCTCCCTGGATTGCGCCGCAGAACCCCATCCTCCCGGACTACGGCGGAATCGCCCAGGTCCCGTCGTGGCAGGAAGGCGGCAGCACAAAATACCTGCTCGGGGCCGACCACCTGGGGCGCGACCTCCTGAGCCGCCTCGTCTATGGCGCACGGGTGTCGCTCCTCGTTGTGCTCATCTCAACTACGACTGGGATGGTCATCGGTACTATCCTCGGCCTCGTAGCCGGCTACTTCGGCGGCAACGTAGACGAGGTGATCTCACGCATAGTCGACGTCTGGCTTGCCATCCCGTTCCTGCTTGTGGCGATGATCATCGTCATCCTACTGGGCCAGAGCTTCCCACTCATGTTGGGGCTGCTGGCATTGTTGGCCTGGTCCCCGTTCGTGCGAAACGTGCGTGCGGAAGTCCTTTCGCTCCGGGAGCGAGACTATGTGGCTAGCGCCAAGATCGCCGGGGCTTCCAGCGTGCGCATCCTGTGGAAGCACATGTTCCCCAACGTGCTGAACACCGTCATGGTCATTGCCAGCCTGCGCGTGGGGCAGCTCATCCTATCCGAGTCAATCCTTAGCTTCCTTGGGGTCGGGGTGCCGCCGCCGACTCCGGCCTGGGGTGCGATGGTCTCCGACGGACGTGGCTATCTGAACACAGCGTGGTGGATAAGCACGTTCCCCGGCTTCGCCATCCTGCTCGTCGTAATGGCCTTCAACTTCACCGGTGACTGGATACGCGACAAAACGGACCCGCGCCTGCGGCAGCTGGGGTAGGTTCTGCCATGTTGTGGAACCGCAAGATCGCCCGGGATGACAAGGACCCGGACGCGCACGTATTCACTGTCCTCAAGGACGCGGGGTCAGATTTCGCAAAGCCCCACGTCGTGGACTTTTACCTGTACTTTCCGGAGAAGGCCGCTGCGGAAGCCAGCGCTGAGTTTCTGGCCGGCAACCAATTCAAAACGCAGGTGCTCGAAGGCGCCACCAAGACTGAGTCCTGGCTGTGCCTGGCCACGCGGGTGATGATGATGGACACCGGTCAGATGCGAAAGTGGAGAGAGTTCTTTACCGGGCTTGCCACCCGGGCCGGGGGCGAATACGACGGCTGGGAGTGCGCCATCGTCAACGAGTAGTCATTCTTGCCCCGACACCCTCAGCACCTCAACGTCACCTTCACCACGCCGTCGCGGCGCGTGTGCGCTAGGTCAAAGGCCTCGCTGACCTTCAACAGCGGCATTAGGTGCGTCGTGACAGGCCGCACATCAATCTGCGCCGAGCAGATCCACTCCAACGCCTGCCTGTAACTCGATAGTCCCGGCTCCTCCTGCGAGCCCCACGGCACGAACATGCTCGGTCGCTTGCGGAACACGTTCAGGTGGCTGACCGGGACGGGCTGGGCCGAATCTGGCAGGCCGAACATCACGACCAGCCCCTGGTCCGCCACCATCTGGAACGCCTGGTTCAGCGTCGGGGTGCTGCCGCACGCCTCGACGACCACGTCTGCGCCCTTACCCGCGGTCATGTCGTTGAGCGCCTGCACAGCCTCGGCGCCCGTGAGGCCAAGGGCCTCGTCCGCGCCGAATTTCTTCGACGCTGCCCGCCGGTGCGGCACAGGGTCGAACGCGACCACACGCTCCGCTCCCAGACGCTTCAGCACGAAGTCCCAGAAAAGTCCCGCGCTCCCCTGACCTATCACGGCCACGGTCTTGCCGAACAGTGGGGGCATGCGCTTCCCAGCGTAAATGACCGTGCCCAACTGCTGAGCCATAAGCTGGTGCTCGTGCGGCACGCTGGGCCGCAGCTTGAGCAACACCGAGGGCTTCGCCGCCTGGTATTCGGCAAAGCAGCGAGAATCCCAGAACATAGGCGTACTGAGGACCTCCTCGCCCTCCTTCCACTCCTTCGATCGTGACTGGGCGACAGTCCCGGTTGACTCGTGCCCAGGTGCGCCGGGCGGCATGGGGAAGCTGCCGAACATGCCATAGATGGCGATGTGGAGGTCAGAGCCGCAGATCGAGGCGAACTCGCTCCTGACAAGCACGCCACCTTCCGGGCACTCCGGTCTGGACGCCTCAATGCACGTCACTTTGCCCATCGAAACGGCCTGGGCAGCAAGCATCCCTGGGGTTGCAGGCATGATCTGACCTTTCAAGCTAGCGAAGTGAAGGCGGCGCGATCATAGCCGGTCAGCGCCAAAGTGACGCCAGTCCTACGTGTACGCCACCAGCCTGTCACCGTGCGCGGCCCACATCTCATCGAACATCGCTGAGATGCGGTCGAGCGGGAGCTGCGCAGAAGTGAGCGGGTCCACCATCACGGCGTGCTTCGCCGCCTCCCGTGAGCCGTCCAGGACCGCCCTCGTTGCCAGCTCCTGCACAGCGATGTTCGACCTATCGAGCGCGGCGAGTTGCGGCGGCAGCTCGCCAACCGCCATGGGGTGGACGCCGAGCGAATCCACCAGGCACGGCACCTCCACGCAGGAGCCCTGCGGCAGGTTGTCTATCAGGCCGTCGTTCGGGACGTTGGCGTTTATCACGGTGGGTTGCCCGGTCTCAATGGACTCGATGATGCGGCAGGCGTACTCGTCGGAGCGCATCGGACGGAGCGCCGTGGTTGCCCCGGCATCCTCACGCAGCTGGTTGAAGTGGGCGTCGTCCCGGTCCGAGCGCCGTTTGAGGTCCTGCTTGACCTTGTCGAGCCCAAACCGCTTCATCAGCGCATCGTCCTTGCGGAAGTACGGCGTGTACTCGGACATGTGCCGCGTCGACTCGGTCACGAAATAGCCGAAGTGCCTCATCACCTCAAAGCGCACGGGGTCTTTGGCGTAGGTGACCTTGTCTTCCAGGGCGCGCCAGAGGTCCGGGTAAACGTCACGCTTATCCTTCTCGAAACGCAGGAACCAGGCCATGTGGTTGATGCCTGCAACCCAGCCGGTGATGCTTTCCCGCGGGGCACCGATGTACTCCGCAAGCTGCTCAGTTGTGCGCTGGACAGAGTGGCACAGGCCCACGGTCTTGACCTTGGTGGCGCTTGTGATGCCCCAGCAGGCGATGGCCATAGGGTTCGTATAGTTGAGCAACCAGGCGTCCGGGCACAGCGCCTCCATGTCTCGCGCAACATCAATCAGCACCGGCACCGTGCGCAACGCCTTAAAGACACCGCCCGGGCCGACGGTGTCGCCCACCGCCTGGTCCACGCCATATTTGGCGGGGATGACGTAGTCCACCTCGACCGAGTCGCCGACACGGATCGTCGTCAACACGTAGTCCGCCCCGTCCAACGCCCTGCGCCGGTCAGTCGTAGGCTCGATGCGCAGGCCGGTGCGGGTGTCTTTCGACAGTTTCCTGGCGTAGGCCGTGATCAGTTCGAGGCGGCCCTCGTCAACGTCCATCAGCGAGATGGTGGCGCCCTTCAGATCAGGCACACAGGCGATGTCCTGCAGGAGCCTGCGAGAGAAAACAACACTCCCTGCACCGATAAGGCTGATCCTTGGCATATGGCCTCCGCCCGCGAGCAAACTGCCTGCCTGGCCGGGAAGCTTACCGCTTCACTGCCCGGCGTGCAGGCCGCCTACCTGCGACGGCCCCGCTGCCTTGCGCGTCGGTAACAGCCAGGTCACGCGCCACAGCGGCCATCGAGTCCTTCTCCCAGTAGAGCAAATGCTCAATGTGCTTGCGGACGGGCCACTCATCCTTTTCAGGCTTTGCATCCAGCAGCGAGTCGTCCATCAGCAAGACTTGTCGCACGACCTCGACGCGCTCACGCAGCAACTCGCCAATGAGCCGCGCGAGCTCAGACTCCTGCATCCGCTTTGCAGTAAAACGGGCGTTGCTAATAGCGCCAGCGTGTATGCGCTCGTGCTCGGCATTGTGTATGAGCAACCGCCGCAGGCCGCCGTCCATGGCGCAGGTGTGGTCCACCGGCCGCTTGAGGTCCTCGTCTGTGAGTTGGAGTAGCTGTCCGACGGTCTGGTACATCTGCGTAAGGAGCTGGAGTGCGAATTGTGCGCTCTCGGACACGTTGCGCTCCCTCTGCCTTGCGGCGTGCCGGCGCCGTCACGCGGCGTCCGCGAATGTGTATCAGTGGTCCGGTAGTCCTGTAAGCAGCTTCCCAAGAGTTTCCTTCAGGGCGTCGTTGGCCGGCACCATGACGATACCTGCCTGGGCGTCCCTCCAAGACCGCTCGATGGGCAGCGCCCGGCCGTATGCCATGCCGCCTCCGACCTGCATGGCCCGTTGTGTAACCGAACGCGCCGCCTCGGTGGCCGCCAGCTTGGCCTGCATGAGGAGCGCGCCGGATTCCGGCTCGCCTGCTGCGTAAGCCCGGGCGGCTTCATAGACCAGCAGCCGAGCAGCTTCGAGCTCAGTGCTCATCTGTGCGATGTGGGCCTGGACCGCTGGGATTTCAGCAAGCGCGCGCCCGGTATTGTGGCGGCGAGCCTTCACATGCTCGACGGCCACTTCAAATGCTGAGGTAGCGATGCCGATGTTGACTGCCGACAGCCCCGCGTAAAAGTAAGGGCGGCTGACCTTGTAGAGGAGGTCTTCACCCTGGCCGTCCTCGCCGAGGAGGTTCTGTTCCGGCACGAATACCTCTTCCAGCGCCATGTTGATGCTGGAGTTGCCCGACATACCAATCCCGTTCCAGGCGCCATCGAAGCTCACGCCTGGCAAGTCAGGCGTGATCACCAGGACCGTGAGGCCGCGGCCGTTGCTGGCGTTCGCGAGCACAGGGTAGAGGCTGGCGTGACCGCCGTTCGTGACAAACGCCTTGCGGCCCCTGAGCACGAAGCCGCCAGTCACTTTGCGGGCAGTGATATCGGGTTTCGTGAAACTCGCACCTGCGGCAGCCTCGCTGAATGCAAGCGTGGCCAGCGTCCGGCCAGATGCGGCAGGCGCGAGCCAACGCTCTGCCTGTTCAGGTGTTGCTTTTGACGAGATCAGGTGACAACCGACGGCGTGCATCAAAAAACACATCGCCGTCGACGAGCAGCCCCAGCCAAATGCTTCGCACACGACCGCATGCTCTTGAGGCCCGCCACCCAGGCCGCCGTACGCCCGAGGTACGGTCACACCAAGCAGCCCCGTCTTGCCAATGGCTGCCAGGTTATCTGCAGGGAACTGACGGTTGCGGTCTACCGTTTCCGCATTAGGGAGGAGGACGGACCTGGCCAGCTTGCGCGCGGTCGCCTGAATCTCGAGCTGTCCTGGAGAGAGAAGTGGCATAGTGCACTGGCGCGGCGCACGGCCGCGCAGAGTCGGTTCAGGTCCGCGGACTGGTTGTGGTTAAGTCAGACACAGGGGCCGAAGCTATCACGGAGCCCGCCAACAGGCAATTCCAAACTGCCCGCGCGCATATACTTTCGCCAGACCCGGGTTATCGGTCTCATCGCTCCCCTCTCCCTTCTAGGGAGAGGGTCAGGGTGTGGGTCGGGCTCCAATTTTTGTGCGCCATGCAGGAGTCGCAGTCATGAAGATGTACATGGGCGGCCAATGGGTGACACGGCCAAAGATGATACCCGTAATCAACCCCTACACAGGCAAACAGTTTGACGAAGTGCCGTCAGCCGGTCTCGAAGACGTAGACCTCGCTGTGCAGTCCGCAGTGCGCGGCGCTCAGGCCATGCGCAAGCTGTCCGCCTTTGACCGCTACGAAGTGCTAATGAAGGCGGTGGGCCTGATCAAGCAGCGCGCAGAAGACCTGGCGAAGACGATCACAAGCGAGGAAGGCAAGATCCTCGCCGAAGCACGCACCGAAGTGAGCCGCTGTGTGCAGACGATCACCTGGTCGGCAGAGGAGGCGAAGCGCCTGTACGGAGAAACTATCCCCCTTGACGCCTCACCCGGCAACGCCAGCAAGTTCGGGTTCACGGTGCGCGTGCCTGTAGGCGTCGTCGCTGCGATCTCGCCGTTCAATTTCCCGCTGAACCTCGTGGCCCATAAAGTCGGCCCCGCGCTTGCGGCGGGCAACGCGGTCGTTATCAAACCAGCCAGCGACACCCCACTTTCTGCGCTTAAGTTGACCGAGATACTCCTCGAGGCCGGCGTCCCCGCCAAGGCGGTGCAATGCGTCACAGGCCCCGGCGGTCTGATAGGCGATGCGCTCGTGTCGCACCCTTCAGTACGAAAGGTGACCTTCACAGGCAGCCGGGATGTAGGCGAGCGCATCTGCAAGACGGCCGGCCTCAAGAAAGTGACCATGGAATTGGGGTCGAACGCGCCTCTCATCGTCCTGCCTGACGCCGACCTGAAGAAGGTAGCCGAGCACACCGTAGCGTCGGGGTACGGCAATGCCGGCCAGGTCTGCATTTCAACCCAGCGCGTCATCGTGGACCGCAAGGTCTATAAGGACTACCTGGACGTGCTTACTCCAATGGTGGCTGCCCTGCCTGCTGGCGACCCGACGGCGGCAGCAACAAAGGTGGGCCCCATGGTGCGTGAGCGCGATGCCGCGCGCGTAGAGGGCTGGATCAAGGAGGCAGTCGCCAGCGGCGCCAGAGTGCTGACAGGCGGACAGCGCACCGGCGCCATCGTGAGGCCAGCGGTAGTCGCCGATGTGAAGGCAGAGATGAAAGTTTCCTGCGAGGAGTTGTTCGGGCCCGCAGTGGCCGTGACACCTGCGTCGAACATTGACGAGGCCATAAAGATGGCAAACTCGACAAAGTACGGGCTCGCAGCCTCCATCTTCACCGAAAACATCAACAGCGCGCTCAGGTTCGCACTGGAGGTCGACGCCGGGAACCTCAACATCAACGGCGGGACCTCGTTCCGCGCTGACATGATGCCTTACGGCGGCCTCAAAGAATCTGGCATGGGCAAAGAAGGGCCGCGCTACGCGGTCGAGGAAATGACCGAGCTGAAAATGGTGATTATCCACAGGTAGGCCTGTCCTTCCTTCTCCCTGGCAGGGTGAGGGTCCAAAAGAAGGGCCGAGCTACGCCATCGAGGAAATGACCTATCTGAAGGTGTCATAGCTAATGCTGAACTCGCACCTGAGCCACCTCGTGGTCCTTGCGGACGGTAAGCCGGCAGGGGTCATCGCCCGGCACGACCTGCTAAGGGTGTATGGCAACCACTGAAGACGCGTCAGCACGGGTGCGGTCCGGGTCATAACGGCTTCTGGAACAGGTAGACCGCCCAGCCAAGGCAGTCGCGACCCCATCTCAAGTAGGCGAGCTTGGCCTTCTCAACGCGTGATAGGAGGTCCGGCACGTCCGAGTCACGCGGGTTCTCTCGCGCATACTCCACCGCTGCCAGCCACGTCAGGCCTTCATAGCGGTCCCAATCGTCCGCGTTGCTTGCGACGGCGAGGAGCGGCACGAGGCCAAGACCCTCGCCAGTGGCAACGTTGGCCGCGTGGGTCGCAAACGCGTCCCGGGCCATCATCTCCTCGACCAGATACTCGGCAGGCGGGTCCTTTGTCCAGTAAGGCTCGCCTGCCGCGACCAGTCCGCCGGGCTTCGTCCAGTGTGCGAGCGCCGTCAGCGTGCCGCGCAGTCCACCCCACACCCATGTCGCCCCTATGCAAAGCGTCGCGTCGAACGAATCGGGCGGGGCCTTATAGTCCTCGCCCCGCAAATTGTGGATGTCAACACGGCTAGCGAGCCCGCGGGATGCGACCCTCTTGGTGGCCTCGTCGCACATGTAGGGCGAAATGTCCAGGCCTGTACAGCGGGCGCTGTAGCCTTCGGCGATGAGACAAAGTAGTTCTGCCTTGCCGCAGGCAATATCGAGCACTCGGGCGCGAGGCGGCAAATGGAGGACGTCGACAACCTGGCGCAGCTTCAACTCGCTCAGCGGGTTGTCAATGATGTGGTACCGGCGCGTGGCCCAGTAAAACTTCCAGCGGTCCATGGCGGAACAAAGATTACACAGATGGCCTGAGTTCTGTTGGCTATTCGGGCCTCGCCCTGATGTCGAGGCGGGGTTCACGAGCAGGGCCGAGCGGCTTTTGCCGGGCGTCAATACTTTAGCCGCTTGTCTACCTCGTTAATCAGCGGCTGGCCCGCCAGGTAGCGGCCAAAATTCTCCTCAAAGATCGCAAACGTGCGCTCGTCTAACTCCGGCGAGTTGCCCGCTATGTGCGGCGTGATGATCACGTTCGGCAGGTCCCAAAGTTCGTTGTCCGGCGGCAGAGGCTCTTTGACCACCACGTCCAGGCCCGCGGCTGCAATGTGGCCAGCCTTGAGCGCCGAAACCAACGCCTTGTGCTCAACGATCCGCCCCCGCGACGTCACAATGAGCCGGGCAGATTTCTTCATCATCCCCAGCTCTTTTGCGCCGATCATGTCCTCGTTCTCTGCTGTGTACGGCACGGTGATTACGACATAGTCCGACTTCGCCAGCAGGTCTGGTAGCCTCTGCAGGCCCCAGACGTGGTCAACGATGGGGTCACCGTCAACCGGGTGCTTGTCCACCGCAATGACCGTCATGCCCATAGCCTTGCAGCGCCAGCCTATTTCGCGGCCCGACTTGCCTAAGCCCACGATCCCGACGGTCTTGCCCATGACCATCTGCACAATGTTCAGGCCATGCTCCTGGTCCCATTTGTGCCCACGCTGCAGCCGGCCGAACTCGTGCAAGCCGCGCGCAAAGTACAGGATGAGCGCGAGCGCGTGCTCACCTATCTGGGGCGCGCCGGCGCCGCGTGCATTCGTGAGTACAACCGATGTCTCGGCAATGCCCGGGATGCGGTTGAAAACGCCCTCTGTGCCCGCGTCCAGCGTCTGGACCCACTTCAGCTTGCGGGCAACCGAAAACTGTTCCTTCGTGAGGTAGCCGAAGACGACCTCTGCGTTCACGGCTTCCCGATGGATTTGTGCCTGGTCGTAAGCCTCAACAAGAGTTTCATGAGGGTATTTCTCCCGGAGCCGCGGGTAGAACGGCTTGCCCCATTCAGCAAGAAGCAGGGTTTTCATAATGTGTCTGATTGCGTCCTTTCGTGGGGTCGCCCCCTCCCAGCGGGAGAGGGGGAGGGTGAGGGAGAAGCCTCGTTCGTCGTGAGCCTGAGCCTGCTTCCGCTCATGGGCAACAACTTCGCTGATATCTGCCTGTTCCTATTCCCAGTTCTTGTAGGTCCCAGCCGCGGTCTTTCTGCACATCTGGACAAGCACTCCGTCCGGGTCGTGGCTGTTGGAAATCGTGCGGCCAGACTGCTGGTTCTCAAAGGGCTCAAACGCAAACTTGACCCCACCCAGGTACTTGATCTCCTTCGTCGCATCAACCGGGTCATCGACCCCGAAGGAGATGTGGTCTATGCCGGTCTTGTCACCCGGCTTGGCCTGGTGGAGCTCAATGCGGACAGGCCTATCCTCATCGCCGTTGAAGAGGAACACCGTTTTGCCGCCGTCAATCGTGCCTTCCGGGTGCATCCCGAACTTGCGGTAAAACTCGAGCGACTTCTTCAGGTCAGCGCACACGATGTCTATATGGTCAACGCGGAGGAACTTCATAGCTGGCTCCTGTGCCCGGCGGTTACGCAGCGCAAGATTGTAGCCCCCTTGCGTGCAAACCGCCTCTGGCGGACCGCCCCGGCAGGCCCTTGGAAAGATTGATGCACAGGTGGTAGCCTGCGCCAGCACACGCGGCTTGTGGAGGGCATGATGACAGCAGAATTCGAGGTCCTGCGTGACGATTTCAAGCGGATACTTGGCCGTTCGCCGAAGCTCGAGCGCATCGCGGACAGACAGGGGTTCTCAGAGGGCACCGCATGGTCGCCTGACGGCTACCTTGTCTGGAGCGACATCCCCCTCGACCGCCTCCTCCGGTGGGACCCAAAGGGCGGAGTAGGGCTCTTTCGATACCGCGGCGGCAACGCCAACGGTAACACGTTCGACCGCGAAGGCCGCCTGCTCACATGCGAGACCAGTGGGCGCAGGGTCAGTATTACCGAGCGGGACGGCGCCTTGCGGACCCTTGTAGACCGCTACCAGGGAGGCAAACTCACCTCGCCCAACGACATCGTGGTGAAGTCTGACGGCACGGTCTGGTTCACAGACCCTGACTACGGCTTCCTGGACCCCGTCCTAGGCCACAGGGAGAAGCCAGAGCAGACCCGCAACCGCGTCTATCGTTACGACCCGTCTCTTGGCGAACTTACCGCGGTCTCCGAGGACTTCGACAAGCCAAACGGCATCGCCTTCTCGCCAGACGAAGAGTACCTCTATGTCGGTGACACCGGCTGGGGGCACGGCAAGTTCAGGCCCCGCCACCTGGTGCGGTTCGAAGTGACCGTTGACGGCCGCGCACTAAAGTCGCCGAAGATATTTCGCGTCGTCGGACCCGGCGTCCCGGACGGGTTCCGCTGCGACGATGATGGGAACGTGTACGTTGGCGCGGGCGATGGCGTCCAGGTGTTCAACCCCGGCGGTGAACTACTCGGAAAAATCCGGACCGCTGAGGCCGTGGGAAACTGTTGCTTCGGCATGAGCGAGTACGACACTCTGTTCATCGCGGCAAGCAAAGAAGTCTTCAAGGTCCGCCTCAATGCACAGGGCGCCCGCAGGCCCGGCGCTGCGGCTACGCGCCGGAGCCGCGGAAAGGCTCGAGCCTAGACCAAGCAGTGTCGCGACCTAAAGACCCTCTCCCGTCGGGAGAGGGTCCAGGTGAGGGAGAAGCATGAAAATGGAGGCGCCTGATGCCTGAGGGCTACACAGTCAACGACAAGGGGTTTGAGAAACTCATCCTGCCCTCGGAGAAGCTAACGAAACTATGGACTGGCGCGGTCTGGGCTGAGGGCCCGGTCTATTTCTCAGAGGGCGACCACGTCATGTGGAGTGACATCCCGAACGACCGCCTCATGCGCTGGACGCCACATGACGGCGTGAAGGTGTTCATGCAACCGTGCGGGTACATGAACGGCCATACACGCGACCGCGAAGGCCGGCTCATAAGCTGCGAGCACGGCAACCGCCGCGTAAGCTGCATCGAAAAGGACGGCAAGGTCGTAACAGTCGTAGACCGCTACAGGGGGAAACGGCTGAATTCTCCGAACGACGTCGTCGTGAAGTCAGATGGCACTATCTGGTTCACTGACCCTCCGTACGGCATACTCAGCGACCGCGAAGGCCACAAGTCAGACAGTGAATTAGGCAAGAACTACGTGTTCCAGTTCGACCCCCGCTCTAACGACCTGCGCATCGTGGCGGACGACTTCGACAAGCCCAATGGCCTCTGTTTTTCCCCGGACGAGAAGCGGCTGTACATTGCCGACACTGGCGCCTCGCACACCAAAGGCGGCCCGCATCACATCCGCGTATTCGACGTGTCGGGCGGCGAAAAGCTCACGAACGGTAAGCTGTTCGCTGACATCAGCCCCGGCATGGCAGACGGCCTGCGCGTGGACACCGGCGGCAACATCTGGACCAGCGCGGGCGACGGGGTCCAGGTCTTCACTCCAAAAGCTGAACTAATCGGTAAAGTCCTCGTGCCAGAAGTGGTGGCCAACCTGACTTTTGGCGGCCGCAACAAAGACACGCTGTTTATCACTGCGACAACATCTCTTTACATGGTCAAAGTGAATGCCAGAGGGGCCCAGACGCCGTGAGGAGCTTCCAGTGATATTTTCATCCCCCTTGAGGGAGAGGGTAAGAGCCTGCCCCCGACTTGATCCGGGGGTGAGGGGTCGTAAGTTCGCAACTTCTCCCTCAGCCTGAATCGAGTTCAAGGCAGGCTTCAGTCCTCCCCCGCTGGGAGAGCAGGCCTATACAGAGCCGGATGGTTACTGCATGAACAACCTGAGGCGCGGACGCTCATGACAACCCAGGCACTAATGAAAGGCACTGGAACAGACCTGTACTGGCGCTCGATAAACGCAATCAGGTTTCTGTCGGTTGACGCAGTGCAAAAGGCAAAGTCCGGCCATCCTGGCGCGCCCATGGGCCTGGCGCCTGCGGCATACGTGCTCTGGGACCGCTTCCTGCGTCACAGCCCCGGCAACCCTTCGTGGCCCGACCGTGACAGGTTTGTCCTGTCAGCCGGCCACGCCTCAATGCTCCTTTACTCCCTCCTGCACCTCACCGGCTACGGGCTTTCGCTCGATGAGATCAAGAACTTCAGACAGTGGGGCAGCAAGACCCCGGGCCACCCCGAGCGCGGCCTGACGCCGGGCGTCGAAGCGACCACCGGCCCGCTCGGCCAGGGCTTCGCCAATGGCGTCGGCATGGCACTGGCAGAGCGCATCCTTGCCGACACCTACAACCGGCCAGGGCATGAAGTCGTCAACCATTGGACGTACGCCATCTGCTCTGACGGCGACCTCATGGAGGGCGTGGCGTCTGAGGCGGCGTCCCTTGCGGGCACTCTCGCACTGGGCAAGCTGGTCTATCTGTACGACGATAATGACATCTCAATTGACGGCAGCACCGACCTTGCGTTCCGCGAGAGCGTCCCGGACAGGTTCCGGGCATACGGTTGGCACGTCGTGGGCCCGGTGGACGGCAACGACTTGGAGGCCATCGGTGCCGCCATCAGGGCCGGCAAGTCTGAAACGAAGAGGCCGTCCCTTGTGGTCCTGAAGACAGTAATCGGCTTCGGCGCCCCAAAAAAGGCCGGCACGTCCGCGGCCCACGGCGCCCCGCTCGGCGACGACGAAGTCGCAGGCGCGCGCAAGGCTCTTGGCTGGGACCTCGGCCCTTTCGATGTCCCGCAGGACGTGTACGGCCACATGCGGCAGGCTCTCGAGCGTGGCAAAGTGGCAGAAACGGATTGGCGCGCCGGGATGGAGTCGTACCGCAAAGCGCACCCGGACCTGGCTGCCGCCCTTGAACGTGACCTGCGCGGCGACATGCCCCAGACCTGGGAGCAGGCCCTGGACGCGCTCGGGGGCACGTTCCCCACGCCAGTTGCCACGCGCGTTGCTTCGGGCAAAGCGCTGACGGCGGTCACATCGAAAGTCCCCTCACTTATCGGAGGGTCCGCAGACCTCGCCGAGTCCAACAACACGCACGTGCAAGGCCGCGGTCACTTCTCACCTGAGCACCCAGCCGGGCGCAACCTGAACTTCGGCGTGAGGGAGCACGCGATGGGCGCAGTCTGCAACGGCATTTCTCTACACGGCGGGTTTATCCCCTATGGCGCCACCTTCCTCATCTTCTCGGACTACATGCGCGCTGCCATCCGCGTTGGCGCGCTGAGTGACCTGAAAACCGTCTGGGTCTTCACGCACGACTCGATAGGCCTGGGAGAGGACGGCCCAACGCACCAGCCGGTCTCTCAGTTGATGGGCCTCCGGCTTATCCCAAACTTGAGCGTCATACGCCCTGCGGACGCAGAGGAAACGGTCGAGGCCTGGCGCGTGGCCCTCCGCCGCAGGCACGGGCCAACCGCAATCATCCTCACGCGGCAGGCCGTACCACCGCTCAGGTCCACAGGCGCCAGCGCGGACGCAAAGGCCAATGTTGAGCGGGGCGCGTACATCATCAGGGACAGCGCTGGCCGGCCAGACGTCATCATCATCGGGACTGGCTCGGAGACGCAGCTTGCTCTTGGCGCCGCGCTCGCCCTCGAGAAAGAGGGCGTCAAAGCACGCGCTGTGTCCATGCCGTCATGGGATCTGTTTCAATCGCAGCCCCCCGAATACCGTGACGCCGTCCTGCCTCGGGCAGTCCGTGCGCGCGTATCAGTAGAGGCCGGCACGCCGGTCGGCTGGGAGCGATATGTAGGCCTGGACGGCGAGGCGGTCGGCCTGGCACGCTACGGCGCGTCTGCGCCAGGCAACATCGCGCTGGCCAGGCTCGGGTTCACCGTGGAAAATGTAGTCGCGGCAGCAAAGCGGGTCTTGGCGGACGTGTAGGACTGCTCGCAGTCCTATTGTTACCGAGCCTGGCTGGCGCACGTGCCCGGAGACGCACATGAAAGTCGCCATAGGCGCTGACCACGCAGGCCTCGACCTGAAGAACGAGGTCAAGGAGTTCGTGCGTTCGCTGGGCCACCAGGTGGAAGACCTCGGCGCGCACCAGTTCGACGGCAGCGACGACTACCCTGACACAACAGCTCCCGTCGCCCAGGCGGTGCGGGACCGGAAGTCCGACCGCGGCATCGTCATTTGCGGCTCCGGGGTCGGGGCCTCCATCGTGGCGAACAAGTTCCGCGGGGTCCGCGCCGCCATGTGCCACGACACCTACTCTGCCGCCCAGGGTGTGGAACACGACGACATGAACGTGCTCTGCATGGGGTCGCGAGTCGTCGGCTCTGCACTCGCAAAAGAGGTTGTGAGGTCGTTCCTGAACGCAAAAATGGACCCGCACCCACGCTTCAAGAGACGGCTGGACAAATTACTGGCGATCGAGGCAAAGGAAACGCACACGTAACACCGCGCGCGTAGAATGGCTTGCTAACCCTCTCCCGGCGGGAGAGGGCGTGGGTGAGGGAGTAGCCTGAACTCGGTTGTCGGAACCTGAAAGACTCGCCAAGCGTTCTTGGGGCAATTAGTCAGAATGAGGGAAGGGCATGGTCGCGACTTACCCCGAAAAGAAGAGCTACAAGGTCATTGGCACGCGCCCCATAAGGCACGACGGCCTCGAAAAGGTGACAGGGCGTGCCGTTTACGGCGCTGACGTGAAGCTGCCGGGCCTTGCCTGGGGTGAGTTAGTTCGCAGCCCGCACGCGCACGCTCGTGTCAAGAAGATAGACGTTTCTGCTGCGCTAAAAATCCCCGGCGTACTGGCTGTAGTCACGCACGAGGACTTCCCGTCCGCACTCGCCAAAGACATTGACATTGGCGAAGACGTAGTCAACTTCCGTCGCGCCAGCGCAAACATCATGGCCTCCGGCAAAGTGCTTTATAAAGGCCACCCGGTGGCCGCCGTCGCCGCCGTTGACCGCAACACCGCGCAGGAGGCGTGCAGGGCCATCAAAGTGGAATACGCGCCGCTGCAGCCAGTCATGACGGTGGACGAGGCGACCGCCCAAGGCGCACCAGTCCTGCACGATGACCTTGTCGGTGACCACCTCGGTGAAAAAGTCCCGAACACCAACATCGCGCGCCACTTCCGGCATGAGTTCGGTGACCCTGAGCGCGGTTTCGCACAGTCTTCCCTTGTTGTTGACAGAGAGTTCTCGCTCTCGATGGTCCACCAAGGCTATATCGAGCCAAACAACGCTACGGCACTCTGGGACGAGGACGGACGCCTCACAATCTGGTCATCAACGCAAGGCGCCTTCGGCGTCAGGGCCCAGACCGCAGGCATCCTGCGCATGGATGAGTCCAAGATAAAGGTGAACCCCGTGGAGATCGGGGGTGGGTTCGGCGGCAAGACGGTGGTCTATCTCGTGCCCATCGCCGCCCTCCTTTCCAAGAAAGCCCACCGGCCAGTCAAGATGGTAATGGACCGCAGGTCAACCTTCGATGCCGCGGGGCCCGCCCCGGGCGGCAAGGTGCGGGTCAAGATGGGAGTCAACGACCAGGGGAAAATCCTCGCAGCCACCGCAGACATCCGCTTCGAAGCTGGAGCGTACCCGGGTTCAGCCGTGGGCGCCGGCGCCATCTGCGTGCTCGCTGCATACAACATCGCGAACACGCGCATTGACGGGTACGACATAGTGGTCAACAAGGCAAAATCGGTGGCCTACCGCGCGCCGGGCTCCCCGCAGGTGGCGCTCGCTTCCGAACAGGTTGTCGACGAGATCTGTGAAACGAAGGGCTGGGACAAGCTCGAGTTCAGGTTGAAGAACGCCTCGCACGAAGGCACTCGCCGTGGAGACGGCCCCCTGTTCATGCGCATCGGGTGCGAGGAGACGGTCCGCGCAGCGATGGCCTCTGACCACTGGAGGACGCCGCTCAAGAAAAACGGAGCCAGCGGAAAACTGCATGGCCGCGGAGTCGCCACCGGCTTCTGGATGAACGGCGGCGGCAAATCCTCGGTGGACCTCATGCTCACCGGTGACGGCATCGTCATGATGAACGAAGGCTCCGCCGATATTGGGGGCACGCGGGCGTCCATCGCCATGCAAGCCGCCGAAGTCCTGGGCATAGACGCTCACGACGTGCGGCCAAGCATCCCTGACACCGACAGCATCGGCTTTACAGGTGTCACGGGCGGCAGCCGGACCTGCTACGCGACGGGGTTCGCAGCTTACAAAGCTGCTCAGGAACTGCTCGACAAACTGAAACAGCGCGCCCAAAAGCTCTGGAGCCTGGCGCCTGGCGATGTTGAGTTCAAAGACGGCGTTTTCAGGGCGGTGAAAGACCCTGAACTCAAGCTCACCTTTAAGCAACTCGCCGCCAAGTTGGACGGCACTGGCGGCCCTGTTGCTTCGACTGCCTCCGTCGAGCTCTCATCGGCGGGGGGCGCATTCGCAGTCCACATCGTGGACCTCGAAATTGACCCGGAAACAGGCAAAACAGACGTCCTCCGCTACACAGCGGTCCAGGACGCAGGCAAGGCGGTCCACCCCTCGTACGTAGAAAGCCAGATGCAAGGTGGCGTAGCGCAGGGAATTGGCTGGGCCCTTAACGAGGAGTACTTCATGACCAGGGACGGCGTCATGGCGAACTCTTCCTTCCTCGACTACCGGATGCCGACGGCTCTCGACCTGCCAATGATCGAGGCCATCATCGTGGAGGTCCCCAACCCGCTCCACCCTTACGGCGTGAGGGGCGTTGGTGAAGTGCCCATCGCGCCGCCGTTGCCAGCGGTGGCCAACGCTGTCCACAATGCCACTGGAGTGCGGATGCACGAGCTGCCAATGAAGCCGGGCAACATCCTCCAGGCGCTGGGCAAGACGGGAAACGGCAAGGGCAAGTAACGCGTGCCACACTCAGTCGGCGCACTATAACGAGAGCGGCGGGCAGGTAGAGACCCCGCCGCTCTTCGCTTCTGTTCACAGTTGCCCGCGGAGTTGGCTAGGATGTTCAGCAGGCTGTGCCCGGTCAGCGTGCCCTCCCTGTGTGCGCTGTCAGTCCCTCAGCAGGGCGGTACCGCTCCCGAGTTGAGAGGTCTCGCCTACCTTAAGCCGCCTGAAAGTGAAACATTAGGTGCGGAGGGTATGGATGCCATCTAGCGCCAGAAATGCAATCAAGCAGGCCAATACACTCGGCCAGTCAATCTGGCTCGATTCAATCAGCCGTGACATGGTCAAGACCGGCGAACTGGCGCGTCTTGTTGAAACCGGCGTCTCGGGCGTCACGTCCAACCCCTCGATATTCGAAAAGGCCGTATCAGGGGGAGCGTCATACGACGAAGCGCTGCTCAGGTACGCCGAGTCTGGCGGCGAGGTCCGCCGCATCTTTGAAGGGCTCGCCGTAGAAGACATACGCGATGCTGCGGTCGTCCTCGACCCTGTCTATCAGCAGTCCCAGGGTAAGGACGGCTTCGTGAGCATCGAGGTCAGCCCGAAGCTGGCGCGCGACACAGCAGGGACCATCGAGGAAGCGCGCAGGCTCTACAAGTCAATCGGCCGGCCAAACGTAATGATCAAAGTCCCTGGCACACCCGAGGGCATCCCTGCCGTCCGCGCCCTCATAGGTGAAGGGATAAATGTCAACGTAACTCTGCTCTTCTCCATCAAGACCTACATGGAAGCGGCACGAGCATACATGGCAGGCCTGCGCGACTACACCGCGGCGGGAAAGGGCTCGCCGTCGCACATCGCGTCTGTCGCATCGTTCTTCGTAAGCAGGGTGGACACCGCAGCGGACAAACTGCTCGACAACCCGCCGAGGCAGGCGCTGGGAATTGACCCTGCGAAGCTCAAATCGCAGGTCGGAATCGCCAACGCCAAACTGGCGTACTCAGAGTTTCAGCGCATGTTTGGCGGCGCAGGGTTCGGTGACCTTCGCCGGGCCGGGGCCCAGGTGCAGAGGCCGCTATGGGCCTCAACAAGCACCAAGGACCCAAAGCTGCCGGACACAATGTACGTGGACAACCTCATTGGCCAGGACACCGTCAACACGCTCCCACCTGCCACGCTCACCGCGTTCCTCGAACACGGCAACGTGTCCGAGAGCCTTGTGCGGGGCGTCGAGGTGGCGCGGGCGCAGGTCCAGCAACTCGGCGAGCTGGGCATCTCACTCGACGCCATAACCGATAGCCTCCTCGTGGCAGGCGTCAAGGCATTCGATGACTCCTATGACAAGCTGCTCAAAGAGATCGAGACAAAGCTCGCAAGGCTTAGCGACGCGCTGGAGGCACCGGCCGGCAGCGCTACAGGTCTGGGCAAGCATGGCGCGGCAGTAAGAGCAGAGATCACGCGGCTGAAAAAGAAGGACGTTGCCCAACGCATCTGGGACAAAGACGGGTCGGTATGGGTGCAACCATCAGCTGGAGGAGCCAGCGCAAAAGACCGGCTCGGTTGGCTCGGTTTGCCTGAAACGATAGCCGAGCGTGGTGCAGAGGCGACGGCTTTCGCCGATGAGGTGAACAGGGCCGGCCTACGGTCCGCAGTCGTCCTGGGCATGGGCGGCAGCAGCCTCGCCGCGGAGACGGTGCGTTCCGTGTTTGCCGCGGCGGGCCAGCCAAGGCCCGTCCGCATCCTCGACAGTCCCGTCTGGCGCGGCGACGACCCCAGGGCGCGTGCCGACCTCTTCATCGTCTCAAGCAAGTCAGGCACAACGGCGGAGCCACTCGCCCTGGAGAGCTACTTCCGGTCGCACAACGCGGCCGGGCGCCCGGCAGACGGCAGTGCGTCCCGCTTCGTCGCCATCACAGACCCCGATACGCCGCTTGCAAAGAGGTCGCCGCAGTTCAGGCGAGTCTTCTTGGCGCCGCCTGACGTTGGCGGGCGATTCTCGGCGCTGAGCGAGTTCGGGCTCGTCCCCTTTGCGCTCATGGGCCTCGACATCTCCATGCTGGCCGCCAGGGCAAAGACCATGGCGCAGGCTTGCCGCAGCTCTGGCGCGGAAAACCCTGGCCTCCTGCTCGGGACCACACTGGGGGTCCTGGCGAAGAAGGGTCGCGACAAGGTCACGATCATTACGTCGCCAGGCTTTGAGCGCTTCGGGCTGTGGGTGGAGCAACTGCTTGCCGAGTCCACGGGCAAGGACGGCAAAGGGCTTGTCCCTATCACCGGTGAGCAACTACCCGATGACCTTGACGCCGGAAAATACGGCGATGACCGCGTGTTCGTGTTGCTGACCGGCCCGCTTCAGGAAAAGGCCGCTTTGCGGTGGGAACAGACGCGCACCGCCCTGAAGAAATCGCTCGAGTCCTACGGGCACCCCGTGGTCAGGCTGGAAGTCCCCGACCCCTACGCGATTGCCGGGGAGTTCTTCAGGTGGGAATTCGCCGTCGCCGTGGCAGGTCACGTACTCGGCGTCTATCCGTTCGACGAACCTGACGTCGCCTCGGCAAAGCAGAAGACTACCGAGACCCTGCAGCGCGGCTGGGCCGGCGCAGTCGCACACGGGACACTCGCCGAAGCCCTCGAGCGTCTGCTGCTGCAAAGGAAACCCGGCGACTACTTTGCCATCGCCGCCTACATGCCGGAGCCAGACGCCGTTGACCCGGCCTTCACTCAGCTCCGCAGCGCCATCAGCCTGCGGACTGGCATGGCGACTATGCTCGGTTACGGTCCCCGCTACTTGCATTCAACAGGTCAGTTGCATAAAGGCGGCCCGGACTCTGCGCTTATCCTTGTGCTCATCCAAAAAGACGGGCAGTCGCCCACAGATAGCGTAGAGCTTCAGCGGCTATTCATGGCGCAGGCAAGTGGTGATGTCGAAGCCCTCCGCGCCCGGGGGAAGCGCGTTGAGTTCATTAACGTTGGACGCGAGCTAGGCAGCGAAGCTGGCGCCCTCGTAAACTCATGGAAGATCTAGTCGGACGGCTGCTCTTGATATGACCCAGGGACCCGAAAAACTCATCTTCATCCTGGGCCTTGACCACAGGCTCGACTTCTGCCGCGAGCTGGTCGGCAGCGGGGACGCGCCGTCCGCAGAGGACAGGCACCGCGCCGCGGACCTCAAATGCGTGGTCTTCGACGGCCTCGCCAGGTCAATCGAGGAGGGCCTGCCCAAGTCGGTCGCCGTGGTATGGGCCGACCACGACCTCGGCGAGTCCGTACTGCTCCGGGCTAGGGCGCTATCGCTCCTGGTCGCTGTCTCTATCGAAAGGCCAGGCGCTGGGCCTGGCGGCATGTCCGCAGAAACCACCGCTGCCGCCTGGGCGGCGGTCATCAGGCTTGACGCGCGGTATGCCGCCATCCGGCTGGCCTACAACTTTGCCGACGAGGCAGGCCTGAAGAAGAGCCTTCAGGAGCAGCTACGGACTCTCTCAACCAAGTGCAAGGAAGCCGGCAAAGAGCTCATCGTTGAGCTAACGCCTCAACCAACTCCAGAGCAACTGTCCGAGGCCGGCGGCAAGGTCACTGCAGCCTTGCGAGCACAACTCTTGATCGAGGCGATGAAAGAGCTGCAAGATGCCCGCGTTGAAACGTCTCAATGGGTGTTGGGCGCGCCCGCTGACCGCCTGGCCGCAGCCACCGCAGCCGCGCAGGCGTACGTTGACGACAGGACCGGCGTTGCGGTGGCATTTGAAGTGGCCGCCGAGCCCGACCCCGGCAAGGCCTCACAGGGCCTGTCGCGCGCAGACCGGGCGATGGCCCGGCTCGCCGCGCGTACCACCGGAGTCAGCGGGCTCCTGGCTGGGCCGGACGTGTACTTCGGCACGCTCGCAAGGCTGCAGCACGGGCAGGTCGAGCGCGAGGCGGCGGTCGCAGAAATCAGCGTTTCCCTGCGCAAGCTCTGGGAGGTCTTCACCGAGGCCCGCCGCACCTCAGATGTGACCTAAAACTCACACAGAAAATCTCGTCCTGAACTTGTCTCAGTATTTCCTGCCCAATTTGACGCCGGATTTGGACCACACTCCCCCTATTGCCGAGCCCATTTGATACGCGCAGTCATCTTCGACCTTGACGGTACACTGGCCGAAACAGAGTTGCTCAAGGCGCAGGCCTACGCGCTGGTCGCGCAGTCTCTGCTCGGCCTGCCGCAACCGGACGCGCGAGCAGTCGACATTTACAAGCGGCTCGTTGGCAGCAGTGATGAGACCGTGGCGCGCACCATGGTCCAGGCGCTGAAGCTGGGCGCGGTCACCAGAAACCCCACCGCTGGACATGAGCCCTGGCAGGAACTGCACCGCCTGAGGACAGCGGCCTACCAGACAAAAGTGGGCACTCCAGACGCCATCAGGTCGCAGGCGTACAAGCACAACATCGCTGTCTTGCACGAGCAGCGACAGGCGGGCCGACTGACCGCGGTGGCCACATCGTCTTATCAGTCCGAAGCGGAGAGGGTGCTCGGCGCGCTCGGACTCCTCGGCGAGCTCGACCTGGTATTAGGCCGGGACCGCATCTTGAGGCCAAAGCCGGACCCGGAGATCTACATGGTGGCCATGTCGAGACTTGGCGTTCAGCCGCACGAGGCCCTTATCGTGGAGGACTCTCCTGTCGGGGTCGCCGCGGCAACCGCCTCAGGCGCGCCCTGGGTATGCGTCGCGAACGATTTCACGCGCAGCGCCCTGAAGGCACGACGCTACATTGACCAAATGTGGGTCATCTATGAGCCGGCAAAGGTGCGACAGGTCGTCGCTCGACGGATCAGGGCGGCGGAGTCAGGCGCCTGAAATCACCTCTCCCACCGGGAGAGGGTTGGGGTGAGGGCATACTCGGTGCGAGGGCAATCTGAAGTAAGGAGTACCGCGGTGCAAATCGGTATGGTCGGCCTCGGCCGCATGGGCGGCGCAATGGCAGAACGCCTCGTCCGAGGTGGGCACAAGGTCACCGTATATGACGCCAGCCCGCAGGCAGTCCAGGCCAGTGTAGGCAAAGGCGCTTCGGGCACTCGGTCCCTGGAAAAACTGATCAACGCGCTGCGGCCACCCCGGACCGTCTGGGTGATGGTGCCTGCGGGAGAAGCGACAGACAAAACGGTCAGCGCCCTCATGCCTCTCATGTCTAGGGGCGACACACTGATCGAAGGCGGCAACTCCAATTACAAAGAGTCGCAGAAAAGGGCCGCTGCCGCGGGCGCCAGAGGCATTGACTTCCTGGACGCCGGCACAAGTGGTGGCATATGGGGGCTGGAGAACGGCTACTGCCTGACTGTGGGGGGCAGCGAGGCCGCCTACCAGCGCAACCTGCCGGTGTTCCAGACCCTCGCCCCTGCAGCAGGCCGAGGCCATTGCTACGCAGGGTCGAGCGGAGCGGGCCACTTTGTGAAGATGGTCCACAATGGGATTGAGTACGGCATGATGCAAGCTATGGCTGAGGGGTTTGAACTCCTGGCTGCCAAGGGGGAGTTCAAACTTGACCTGGCAAGCCTGGCAGAGAACTGGCGCCACAGCAGCGTGGTCCGGTCCTGGCTCCTCGACCTCGCCGCGGCAGCGCTGAAGGATGACCCTGCGCTTGAATCGCTGACTTCACACGTTGACGACTCAGGAGAGGGCCGCTGGACGGTGCAGGAGTCTGTAGACCTTGCCGTGCCTACACCGGTCATTACTGCTGCCTTGCAAGCACGGTTCAGGTCAAGGCAAGACAACCCATTCGGTGGCCGGATGCTGGCCGCCCTCAGACAGCAGTTTGGCGGCCACGCGGTGAGGAAAAAAGAGTGACTACTCGACCCCGGAAGCCAGGCCCCGTTGCCTCCGGCAAAACGCTTGACCTGGAGGCGCTCATGCGGCAGCAGCCTGAATTGAGCGGCCCGCGCCTGCCATTGGGACAGGGCCGAAATGTGCAATCCGGCCGCACCACCATAGTCATCTTCGGCGCAACAGGCGACCTGGCGCGTCGCAAGCTCATCCCGGCGTTGTTCAGCATCCACACGCAGGGCGCGCTGCCAGAAGGCTCTCGCCTCGTCGGCGTCTCACGCACAGCGTATGACGGCAACTCGTTCAGGCAGCATGCCCTCGGAGCGCTCGACGGTTCTTCGCCCGCCGGGCAGGACAAGTTCAGCAGGCTGCTCTCTTACTTCCAAGGCAGTGCAGACGACACGGTAGCCCTCAGGGACCTTGACCGTCTTATCTTTGAAGAGGCGGCCGGTGGCCCGGACAACCGCCTCTATTACCTGGCGCTGGCCCCCTCGCTCTACCCCAGCACGCTGACCGCGCTGGGCGCCGCAGGCATGCTCGACGAGTCACGGGGCTGGCGCAGGATAGTGATAGAGAAGCCCATTGGGTATGACCTCGCCAGTGCACGCTCCCTCAACCGCACCGTGCACGCGGTCGCCGATGAACGGCAAGTGTTCCGCATTGACCACTACCTCGGCAAGGACACCGTCCAGAACCTCCTCGTCTTCCGCTTCGCCAACTCCATATTCGAACCGCTCTGGAACCGCAACTACGTGGACCACGTGCAGATATCGGTCCTGGAAAGTGTTGATGTTGCCGGCCGCGGCGAGTACTACGATAAGAGCGGCGTACTGCGCGATATGTTCCAGAGCCACCTTCTGCAGCTCCTGGCCCTCGTAGCCATGGAGCCGCCTGTCGCGTACCGCCCGGATGCGCTGCGGGATGAAAAGGCAAAAGTGCTTGCAGCGATACGGAGGCTCTCTTCCGAGCAGGCCGCTTCCGAATCTGTGCGCGCCCAGTACGACGGCTACCTGGCCGAGCCTAACGTGACAGCAGGTTCCGGGACAGCCACATATGGGGCGCTCCAGCTTAACGTGGACAACTGGCGCTGGCACGGCATCCCGTTTTTCCTGCGCTCAGGTAAGGCGCTCAACAGGAAGGCGACGGAGGTAGTCATCCAGTTCAGGCAGCCTCCTCACACCATATTCGATCTGGGTGGGGCCGACCCTCCGAAGCCGAACGCTCTCCACATATCCATTCAACCCGACGAGGGTGTCCACCTATCGGTGGAAAACAAGGCGCCCGGGGCGCAAATGGGCACCCAGACCCAGGTCATGAAGTTCCACTTTCCGCCAGGCGCGTTCCGGGACGCTTACGAAAGGCTGCTCCTGGACGCCTTGCACGGGGACGCATCGTTGTTCACACGGAGCGATGAGGTCGAACTGGCCTGGGAAATAATTGACCCCTTCGTCCAGGCGTGGGAGTCGCCCTCTGCTCCGCCGCTCTATCAGTACCCGCGCGGTTCTTGGGGCCCGGATGCCGGGGACGAGCTTATCGGCCCTGGCCGTCGCTGGCTCGTGCACCGGACCGCGGAATGAGCGTCAAACCGGCACGGCGCCGCATGTCCGCCCCCAGCGGGCTCGACGGTCTAAAACCCGAGCACCTCACCCTGAACGACTTGCGAGCGTGGCACCAGAGGCTAGGCGCGTGGCTTGACGACGCTGAGGCAGCACGCCCCGGCGAGGAGCCAAGCGAAGAGACTATCGAAACCGTACGCACCGTGCTCGCAATGCTCACCCGGGAACGGCGCGAACGGCAATCCGACGAACGCAGGGACTCCTGAGGGCGATACCGTCGCGCACGCACTCTTAACGTCCTTTCACAGCCATTCACGCCATTGACACGGGGCCACTGAACGAGTCTAACCAAACCGCGGCTTCCCGACCACCTGCTTGTACAGTTGGCGTTGCCTGGCAGCCGCAGTTCCGTACACCGCGGCCCGTGCAGGGTCAGGAGTGAACGTGCCCAAAATCCTCGGACGCACGTAGTCCAGGGCCGGCCATGCGCCAAGCGACCGCAACGCCAAGATAGCCGTGCCTCGGCTCGTATCCTGGGCCTCCGACGACACGCTCACCTTCATCTGCAACACGTCCGCCATCGTCTGCAACCAGTACAGTGAGCCTTGTATCGCCCCGCCAGTCGCAATCACCTCTGGCCTTGTCCCGAGCGCAGAGACGAGCGACGAAGCAACCGTCGCGGCTCGAAGCGCAACCGCCTCCATGAGCGCCTGAAGGATTTCGACAGGCGTCGTTGACACCCGGACGCCCTGCACCACGCCCGTCGCGCCCGTGGACCACCCAGTGGCGCGTTCACCCGCCAGGAACGGCAAGACCGTAAGCCCATGCGCTGCAGGTGGCAGCCGGGAGAGTGCGGCGTCCCAGTCCTCCTGAGGTGGGAGACGTAACGTGTCCTTCGCCCACAAGAGCAAGTTACCGCCCTCAGAAAACGCGCCGCCCAACAGTGTGAGGTCCGGGGCTTGCCTGTACGCCCACAGGCCGGACGGGATGCGCTCCGGCGTGTCTGGCACGACTGCCCGCATCGCGGTCGTTGTCCCAATCGTCAACGCCACCCGTCCCGGCGACGCGCACCCGGCGCCCACGTTGGCCGCAAAGCCATCCCCAACACCTGGAAAGAACGGCTTGCTGACGAGGGAAGGCCACCGGCGCGCATACTCACGGCTGAGGCCCGCCAGCAGGGTGCTGTAAGGTACGAGCCGCGGAAACGTGCTGGCGTCGAGGCGCAGGTGCGCGAGCAAAAACTCGTCCCAAACGAGCCTCCGCCGGTCAAGCAGCCCGCTCCATGATGCAATCGAATAGCTGCATGGCACATTTGCGGAGCTTAACCATCGCCGGTACAGGTAGGTCGGCACATCGCACCACATCGTCACCCTATTCACGAGGTCCGGCTGCGTCCGCTGCAACCACCGGATGCGTCCCGGGAGATACGACGTGTGCTGCGGACACCCGGTGCGGTCATATACGGCAGCCTCGTCAAGTTCGCCACGCAGCTTCTCCACATCAGGCCCGGAGCGCGTGTCTGAATAGAGGTAGACCGGGGTCGCAGGCCTGCCGTCCCGGTCGAGGCCGAGGAAAGTGCTCGCCATGGAGTCCAGGGCCACGGCGTCAACCCCCACGCCCGCGGCGGCAACTGCCTGGAGAGCGGTGTCAATCGCAGACTCGACATTTGCCGCGAGCAGCCCCGCGTCTACCTCAGCCGTGCCGTCCTGCGCCGTCCGTATGGCATTTGCGACGCGCGCCTCGGTATACGGCACAACCCTTGCCAGCGCGTCGTAAAGGCCAGCCTTCACCGCGGACGTGCCTACGTCAACTGCCAGCACCAGGGGACGCTCCGGCCGACTCTCAACAGACGTTGATCGTCTATTTGTCAATCTCGCGCCCACCACTTCTCGACTTGCACACCTGTTCCGCACCCATGCCAAAACGCGGATTCCAGTTGCGTGCCCTCGTCCATCAGTAGGTATGGCCGCCCACATTATCACTGGCCTGCCAAACCACTAGACATGGGGATGGCGAAGTGTGTGTCGCTTTGTCGCTAATCGGAGGGGCTGCAATGCGCACCTGGGAATTTCAGACGCGGGCCCGCAATTCGTGGTCAATTACTCGCACGTGGCGGCCTTTGGCAGCCGCGGCCATCTGCATAGCAGTCGCGGCATCTGTGGCGTGCGGAGGCGCAAAGCCTCCTAAGGCCACGCCCACTCCAAAGGGCGGCCAGGTCATCGCAGGCACCCCGCTAATTGAACCAACTCCGCTGAATATTCCGACAAGGGTGCCCTTCATACCCACGGCCACACCCGTCGTCGAAGCATCCCTGCCGATAGACAACAGCCCCGCCACCCTTGAACTGCTTGAGGGCAAGGCTGAGTTCCGCACAGGCGCTGACGCCCTGTGGCAGCCCGCCTATGACGCGCAGCCGGTCTTACAGGGCTGGGAAGTCCGCACCCTCGCAGTTTCCAGGGCGGTCCTGCAGTTCGCAGATGAGTCTAAAGTGCTGCTCGACCCCAACACACACATCGCGGTAGACCTCTTCGAAATGGTCCAGGGCGGCCCGCCGGAAGGAGAGAGGCACGCCCGGATAAGGCTCGCCGAGGGCAACGTTGATTTTGATGTGCGTGACGCGCCGTCACCGCCAAACACATGGCTGTTCCTCACGCCTGATGGGGCGGTGACCATCCAGGGCACGCAAGGCACGCTCCGCCGGCGAGTCACCGTCACTGAAGTCCCCGGCGCGCCGGTCCAGGTAAACATTGACTTTGGCGTGACGCTACTGGACGGCGAAGCGACCATCGCTCGCGTCGGCCAGGATTCGTCGGGCACTGGCGTTGTCGTCCAGGCTGTAGTCGTCGTCCCCGGCATCGCCTTCCAATCAGCCGACGGGTTTTCGATCAATCCGTCCGCGATTGCTGGAGTCCCGAATGGGGACGCCATCACGGACCTCAATGGCGACGGCATCGTAAACTCTTTTGAAGCAGCGGTCGCGCAAGACGTGAACGCAGTGCTGGCGGCCGCATTTGGTGGACCGGCGCAGCCGCAGTTACCAGCTCTACCACAAGAAAGTTCGTCAGTTGCCAGGGCCATGCTTGCTGACCTGCAGACAATCGCCCTTGGCGGCGATGACGCAGTCCAGGCCCTGCGGCTGGGCGGGCTCGAGCAGGCCAGGGCAGCGGCGATCGAGCAGCTCGGCAATGGCAGCGGCGCGGCGCGCATCGTACAGTCCATCGCAGATGGCCGGCCGGCTGGAGCGCCCGACCAGACGCTGACCATAACGGCATTAAGCAGGGACCAATCACCCACCGCCCTGCCCCAAACTCCGGGCTTCGATATCAAAAACTTCGTGCTGGCGGCGAAGGCCAATGAGATCAGCGGCGAGCGACCCGACCTCGCCGGGCTCACACATCAGTTCAAGAGGCAGTTTGACAGGCCAGCGCCTCAGCCCGTTTTCAACGCCCTCGGCGAGCAGATCGGCGTGAAAAGGCCAGACGAGGTGGTCTTCGATGCCGCGGGCATTCCAGTAGGAAAAAAGATCGGTGACTTCGTGGCCGTAGACGGCAATGGCCAGGAAACCGGCGCCAAGCTGCCCGATGTGTTCTACGTCCAGGACACACAAGGCAAAGACCTCCTGCGCCCCTCAACGTTCTTCAACAGCTTCGTCCCCAGGAATGAAGCGGCGCCTGGTTCAGGCGGACTGCAGACCGAACAGGCCCTCAGCCTGGTCAGCTTCGACGCCAACGGCGCGCTTGTGCCATCAATCATCACGTTCGACACCGACGGCAACCCTGCAGGGACGGCCCCACTCACGCAGCTGCTGCGCGACGTATCAGGTCGCGTACCACCTCCGCCACAGTTGCCAGCCCTTGAACTGGACCAGGCCGGAAATGTGCTGTCCCACAACGACATCCCGTTCATCGCACCGGACGGCAAGGGTGGACTGCTGGAGTTCAGGCTGCCATCGCCGATCATCCATGACATAACGGGCATGGCTGTGGGCCTGGCTGAACCGCCTGTGCTCCGGCAGGGAGCTTCGGGTCTGACCGGCATTGAAGCCGGCGACGTTGTCCGCAAGGAATACCTCGTCGCCCAGGCTCAGTCGCTCGTCCCCGGCGCTGTCCCGCCGGTGCAGCTCGAGGCCAATTCCCTGCTGGCCCCGGCCGGAGGTGTCGTCTATGACGCCGCCGGACAGGCCAGGACCGTGCACGAGTTCAGGCCACAGCAGGTCTATCGCGACCAGTCAACCGGTCAGGTGGCCGGAGTGCAGCCGATTGCCGGCCTGGCATGCGTCCAGCAGTCGTGCTTCCAGCAGGCCGCCGCAGACCCGGCGCTGCTCGACAAGCTAGAAGAAAAACTCCAGGTGATTGTCAGCAGTGGCGACGGGCGCCAGGCGATTTCCGAAATGCAGGGCCGAGCGCTGTTCACCCAGGACGGCACGATGGCCGGGTACGCGCCGCCGCCGGTGGTGCTCGTGAACCAGGGCGCCGCAGCCACCAGCCTGGCCGAGGCTAAGGTCCAGCTCTTCCAGGTAACATCCCTGTCTGTTCCGCCTGCGGGCGGGTTGCTTCCACCCGGCCTTCCAACGCCGCCCATTGCAGGCGCTCAGCCGTTCGGCATCGTAGCGCCCGTAGCAGGGGGCAACGTAACCATCGTCGGTCGAGACGGCCAGACGCTTGGCGCGGAGGTGGTGTTTGTCACCGCTCCTGTCTCCGGGCCGGCGCAAGGGCCGCAACTTTCACTCCAGCTAATGCCACCGCCTGGCCAGGGCCCATTCACACCGCCCCCGCCTGGGTCTCCTTCGCAGGCAATCCCAGGCCTAGTCCAGGCCAGGGTTACCGCAATAATTGAGGGTGGCCAGGCCATAGTCGGGACCGCTCTTCCGCCGCCCCCGGCACTCACGGTGCCGGAAGCGTTTGCTGCCAACCTGGGCAATGCCGCCTCGGCTCCAGCGCTGCCGCCAGAGTTTTTCGAGAAACTGAGACAGGATGAAGAAGCGCGCAGGGCAGCCTTCGCTAATGCCTTCGGTCAGACTGCAGACACGTTCCGCCAGGCCGTGCAGAGCGGGGTCGTTGACCCGAACGCAGGGTTCAGGGCTATACCACCTTCGGCAACCGGTCAGACGGGTCCGGGCCAACCCGGCCCTCAGGGCCCGGCGACAGGCCAGTTGCCCGTGCAGCCTCAACCGGGCCAGTTCCCACCTCCTGTCGGACCCAACGGCCTGCCGTTTTTGCCCTTTGACCCGTCCATCGTCGTGAGGCCGGGTACGGCCCCTGTCCCGGGACAAGGCCCGTTCCAGACTCAGCCGTTCCCAGGCGGCCCGACGCAACCGCAGCCTATAGTCTCGCTGACACCGCCAAGCCTGCCTCCACCGTTCCCGCCGAACGTATCAGGGACGCCGTATCCGCTTCCGGACTTCGTCGGGACGCCTCCGCCGGGCCCGTTCCCCTTCCCACCGGTCACGGCTGGGACGCCATTCCCCCCATTCGTGCCGGGAGACGGGACCCAGTTCCCACCGCCAGCAATCGGCCTGGGCACCCCGTTCCCGCCCACGACGGCGTTTGGGACTCCGGGGGTGCTGCCTCCGCCACCTCCAAACGGCACGCCGTACCCTTCGCCGGTCACGGGACCGGGCACCCCTTACACGCCGCCAAACATCACAGGTACTCCTCCCGCGGACCCTTCGTTGGCGACGACAAACCCAACACTGTTGCCGCCACCACCGACGCCAGACCCGTCGACATACCCGACTCCTATGCCGCCACCACCCACGGCAGACCCATCGACGTACCCGACTCCTATGCCGCCACCACCGACGCCAGACCCGTCGACGTACCCGACTCCTATGCCGTCACCGCCCACGGCAGGCCCGTCGACGTACCCGACTCCGATGCCGCCGCCGCCCACGGCAGACCCGTCGACATACCCAACGCCGATGCCACCTCCGCCTACGCCGTCCGGCGCGCCTGGCGATGCGCCGCAGGACGGGGTTGGCTATCCAGGCATAGGCTGGTGGGAAGAGATGTGGGCCATTGGGGGCTCAGGCGCCTGATCCGGCCCGAAGAACTGCAAGCGGACGAGACAGTCACGCCCGGAGCAAAGTCATCCGGGCGTGACTCGTTATGCAGCCTCGCAAGGAAGCATCGACTTAAGTCGGGCCTGGTGCCCTGGTCAAAAGGCGTACCTTTCAAGAGCGCGCTCATCTATTTCCAAGCCAATCCCCGGCGCGTCCGTGACCGCGAAGGCACCGTCCACCGGCTCATATGACCTGTGCAAGATCGCGTTCTTGATCTTATTCCCTGCGTGCGAGTGCTCGAGGATGAGGAAGTTGGAAAGCGCCGCAGAGTACTCGACCGACGCCGCGACCGATATGATGCCTCCGCCGCCAACATGAGGCGACACCGGGATGTTGTATGTATCAGCCAGAGCGGCGATGCGCTTCCCCTCCGTGAACCCCGTGCGCGCCACGTCTGGCATTACAACATCAAACGCCCTGCGTTCGAACGCCTCCCGCATCTCGTAGCGAGTGCGGTGCCACTCCCCTATCGCGACCGGCATGTCCAGGGAGCGCGCTATCTCCACCTGTCCCTGAATGTCCTCAGGGACCGTAGGCGACTCCAGCCAGCGTACGTCTAGCTCCTCGAGGTCACGCCCAAGCTCAATCGCGCCCGTCACCGAGTGGCGCGTGTGCACATCCACCATGAGCCACACGGATGGACCGACCTTCGCCCGTACCGCACTCACAATCTCGACCACCCCGTCTCTGTCCACAAGCAGGTGCAGCTTCAGCGCCTTATAGCCGTGTCCCACGTGCTCGGCTGCGTCAGTTGCGACTTTCCTGGGGTCCGTGCCCCCTATGCCCGCGTAGACCTGCACGCGATCGCGGTACCGCCCGCCAATCAGCCTATGCACCGGTTTGTCTGACGCTTTTCCCAGTATGTCGTAAAGGGCGATGTCCAGCCCTGCAAGGGCGTCAACATAGAAGCCAGTGGGGTGCCCCCGCTCACGCATCGCTCCGTAGGCGCGGGTCCAGATGGCCTCAACGTCCGCAGGGTCGCGCCCAATGACAAGAGGCCGGACAAGGTCCTCCACTATCGTCTTCGTGGTGCGGGGTGAAACCGGTGATTGCGCCTCGCCATAACCCGTGATGCCGTTATCAGTGCGGACGCGGATCACTGTCGTCTCGTGGTGAGGGGAGTAGACCGAAGTGAAGGCCGAACGGTCAACAAAGTAATCGCCATACGTCTCCACAGGCGGGATGTCCTCCCGGCGTGCGGAATTGGAGATGCGGATCGCTATTGCCTCTACTGAAGTAATTCTCATACGACGCGCATCCCCTATGCTCTGGCTACTGAGGGCGCCCCCTCATACTGTGTGTGGCGGGTGAAGGCTATCATCCAAAGGTTGGGCTTCACCGGACGAGCCGGAGCGGCAGTCCATCCGGCGCTTGTTTCCGGTATCAGCCGCTAGGCATGGATGGACCCTCGGAGGACTTCGTGAAGATTGGCGTGCCCAAAGAGACCGCTCCCGGTGAGACCAGGGTGGCCCTGACTCCGGAAACAGCGCAGCGGCTGGTCAAAGCAAAGCACGAGGTCACTGTGCAGGCGGGTGCAGGCACCGCCGCCGGGTTCACAGACCATGCATTCACAGAGGCTGGGGCCAAAATAGCCTCAGACGGGGCGACTTCAGTAGGGGAAGCAGACATCTACCTACGGGTCCAGAAGCCGGCTGACAACGAAATCAAGTCCCTGCGCTCCGGCGCGGTCGTCGTCGGGCTGCTGCAGGCGAGGTCCGACCAACCCCTGGTGAAAGCGCTGGCATCTCAAGGCGTGACCGCCTTCGCAATGGAACTAGTCCCGCGCATCGCCCGCGCCCAGAGGCTTGACGTCCTGTCATCGCAGGCATCAATAGCTGGCTACAAGGCCGTGCTCATCGCCGCAAACGCCCTGGGCAAATACTTCCCAATGCTCATGACCGCGGCCGGTACCGTGCCCCCCGCAAGAGTGCTCGTCCTGGGCGCTGGCGTCGCAGGCCTGCAGGCAATTGCTACCGCGCGCCGCCTTGGCGCAGTCGTCGAAGCTTACGACGTGAGGCCCGCCGTCAAGGAACAAGTCCAGAGCCTGGGCGCAAAGTTCGTCGAGCTGCCACAGGTGGCAGGGGCTGAAGCGGCAGGCGGCTACGCCCGCGAGCAGACGGCAGAAGAGCAGGCGCAGCAGCGTGCGCTGCTGAAGAAACGCGTGTCTGAAGCCGATGCGGTGATCACCACGGCCGCCGTCCCAGGCAGGAGGGCGCCCGTCCTCGTCACCGAAGACATGATAGACGCCATGCGACCTGGGTCAGTCGTAATAGACCTCGCGGCCGAGACTGGCGGCAACGTCGCAGTGACGAAGGCGGGCCAGGTCGTCTCGCGCTCAGGCGTGGCGGTGCACGGCCCGGTCAACTTGCCCGCATCAATGCCCTGGCACTCCAGCCAGCTCTACTCGCGGAACGTCATGGGGGTGCTCGACCTGATCATAGATAAAGAAGGCAGGCTGAAGCTGGACTTCAACGATGAGGTTATCGCTGGCATGTGCGTGGCGCACGCTGGTGAAGTGAAATTGAAGCTGGCATAAGGACCCCTCTCTTCAGGGAGAGGAGCGGGGTGTGGGTCGAAGACTTGCTTGGACCGCGACGTGACGAACTTGTTGACCAGTTGACCAAAGGACTTAGCGCATGGAATCAGCAGCCACTCAGACCACGCAGTTCCTCCAACTCCTCGTGTTCATCCTCGCCGCGTTCACCGGCTTCCAGATCATCACAAAGGTCCCGCCGCTGCTGCATACGCCGCTTATGTCCGCCACAAACGCCATATCCGCCATATCCCTCGTAGGGTCGCTCGTCGCCGCGGGGGCTGCCTACAACACCGTCAGCACCATCCTCGGCACCGTCGCAGTCGCCGCTGCAATGACTAACGCCCTTGGTGGGTTCATGATCACTGACCGCATGCTGCGCATGTTCAAACGAGAGCGGCCCAAACAGCAATGAGCACGAGAGAACTACTCATACAGGCGGCATACATCGTCGCCGCGGCCCTCTTTGTGCTTGGCCTGCGGGGGCTCACCGCGCCGCACACAGCCCGGCGGGGCATGGGGTTTGCCGCACTGGGCATGCTCGTGGCGGTCATCGGCACGTTAGTCCAACAGCAAATCGTCGAATACCAGTGGATCGTAATCGGCCTGGTCATCGGGTCACTTATCGGCGCTCCTATGGCGATATTCATGCCGATGACCGCGGTCCCACAACGGACGGCGATATCCCACGCCTTTGGTGCGTTGGCAGTAACGCTGGTGGGCGTCTCCGAGTATTACCGGCATACGACGCAACTTGGAGAGCCTCTCGACAATGTGCACATGGCTGCGGTGGGGTTTGAGGTGCTCTTCGGCTCGCTCACAATCACCGGGAGCCTGATGGCGTTCGGCAAGTTGCAAGGGTTCGTGCCCGGGAGGCCGATGACATACAAGTTCCAGAACTACTTCAATATCGGGATATTCCTGGCCGCCGCCGCGCTGTTCGTGTACCTCATCGCAGACCCGTCTGCATCGTTGGTCTTCTACGTCATGCTTGGCCTCGGGGTGCTCTTCGGGATCTTGTTTGTCATGCCCATCGGCGGCGCCGACATGCCGGTCGTTATCTCACTTTTAAATTCCTATGCGGGCCTGGCCGCGGCGGCCACCGGCTTTGCCATTGGAAACAACGTCCTCATCGTCGCGGGCGCCCTGGACGGCGCGTCTGGCTTCATCCTTTCCATGCTCATGAGCAAGGCGATGAACCGGTCGTTCAACAACGTCTTGTTCGGCGCATTTGGTGGCGAGAAAGCCGCGGTGGCCGGCGGCGAGAAGGAGAAGCGGCCTGTCAAATCTGTGCAGGCCGACGAAGCTGCGACGGTGCTCGCATACTCTCGCAGCGTCATCTTTGTCCCCGGCTACGGGCTCGCAGTAGCGCAGGCGCAGCACAACGTCAGGGAACTCGCCGACCTCCTCAAAGCGAAAGGCATCACCGTCAAATATGCCATCCACCCCGTCGCTGGACGTATGCCCGGACACATGAACGTGCTACTGGCTGAGGCAAACGTGCCTTACGACGAGCTGTACGACCTCGACCAGGTCAACCCGGAATTTGAGCGGACAGACGTGGCAGTCGTTGTTGGCGCAAATGACGTGACCAACCCGGCGGCACGCCACGACTCCAAGAGCCCGATCTTCGGCATGCCCATCTTGAATGTGGACAAGGCGGGGACCGTTATCTTCCTCAAGCGTTCGATGGCGACTGGGTTCGCGGGCGTGGACAACGAGCTGTTTTACATGGATAAGACGATGATGCTCTTCGGCGACGCCAAGAAGTCTGTTCAGTCGCTCGCCTCTGAAGTCAAGGCCCTCTGACAGTCCCCCAGAAACCCCTCTCCCTTTGAGGGAGAGGGCGAGGGTGTGGGTTGCGCGCTAACACAGTGGTCCGGCTCGATCTGTCCGCTACTGGGCAACGCCGCCATTTCAGTCAGCGCTCCCACTGGCAGCGCCGGACAGGTACCATTCATGCCCGGCCCTGGCCAATGGCTGTCCAATGCAGCCGAGGAGTTGAGCGCATTGATCTCTGCACGGAAAGTCGTCCTGTCAGCCGTAGCGGTCTCACTCCTGTTGGCGGCCGCATGCTCCTCTGGCGGGGATGCAGCCCCAACAGCAGCACCTTCGCAGGCGGCTAATCCATCCGCCACGCCAGTGCGCCCCGCAGCAACCAGCACGTCCTCGAACGCAGCAACACCTACGGCCGCCGTGGCAACTGCCATCCCGACCCTCACGCCAACTCCGACCCTGACCCCTACGATCACTCCAACCCCGACCAGCACTCCCGTCCCACCGCCAACAACGGCCGTCGCCTTCAGGGTCACAGTGGCCGGTCTGCAGGCCACTGGCGGCGCAGCGCGGTCAGGCACCGGCGGTGCGCTTGTTGTATCGCCGCCTTCCAATGCACCGGGAGGGCTTTACACTGCTGGCACCGAGGTCAGCTTTGTCCCGGCGCCTGACCCTGACTTTGACCTGCTGTCATGGGGCGGACACTGCGGAGGCGCAGGCGAAGCGTGCCGCATCAAGATTGCAAACGACCTCATCGTAAGTGTCGTGTTCATCAAGCTGCCCCAACTCGTAATTAATGACTTCCCTGTGACGGGCGGCTCGGTGTCGCTAAGTAACGGCTCTCTGAACATCAAACCAGCCCCTAATGCCAGTGGGTCCCGCTTCAGGGCCGGGACGCAGATAACAATCACCGCCGAGCCCGCAGCAGGTTACGGCATCCTGAGCTGGACAGGCGCATGTACGCCCACGCCGCTGAGTTGCACAATAATCGCCGACTCGGACAAGACCCTCAGGGTGACCTTCGCACCAATCACGCTGACCCTGAACAGTAACCTCGTGGTCGTGACGACCGAAAACCTGGTGCCAAATGGCCTGGTAAAGGTGTCGCCTGGGCCAAACGCACCGAACGGCAGGTTTATTGCCGGTACGGAGGTCACACTGACAGCGGTCCCGAACCAGCTCATGAAATTCAAGGCGTGGACCGGCGCCTGTGCAGGCCAGGGCGCGGTCTGCAAGCTGATATTGACGCAGGCCGTAGAAACGTTAGTTGAGTTCGAGCCGCAATAACTTTGGTTCCTCTCTCCCTGGCAGGGCTTTGCCTCAAAAGTCCCCTCTCCCGCCGGGAGAGGGTTAAGGTAAGGGGCTCAATACACGACGTCGAGGCCCTTCGTCCTACTTCGAGTTCTGCGCGATGAACTTCAGCACGCGGTCCCATGCATCGGCTGAATCCTTTGCGAACTCCTCGTAGCGGCGGTCGAAAAATGAATGAGGCGCGCCGGGGTACATGCGTACCTCGTGCTTCACACCCGCCCGTGTCATGGTGGCCTCAAACTTCGCCACTTCCTCTGCAGGTATCCCCTGGTCAGCGCCGCCCATCAGTCCGAGGATAGGGCACTTGAATTCCGGCACTCGTTCAACAACAGACGGCGAGCCGTCACGGCCGGGCCGCGTCGGGTGGCCGTAGAAGCCGACGGCGCCTGCAAGCGAGTGCCCGCTCGCGGCCTGTAGCCACGAATTAGACCCTCCGAAGCAGAAGCCGACTGTGAACACCGGTCGCTTCTCGTTCCCTTTACCCTGGCGAAGGTAGCTGACCGCAGCACGCACATCCGCCGTGATCTGCGCGGCCTTCGTCAGCGGCACATGCTCCATGTATGGGAAGTCTGCCACTCGCTTGGCCACGCCCGCAGTCCGCCCGAAGAAGTCGAACGCCACAGAGTCGAAGCCGCGCTCCGCGAACCGCACCGCAAGCTCCTCATAGAACTTGAACAGGCCACGGACGTCTGGCAACACGACGACAGCAGGGCTTCCAGGGTGGCCGCTGCCTGCGAAAAAAGCGGCGAACTTCGTCCCGTCCTGCGACGACAGAGTCAAGTCGCGCGTAGCCACTGCGCCGCCTGATATCGGCGCTATGGGAGGAGTCGAGTCATACGGGACGCACATGTCAGACCTCCATTGAATTCGCGCTTCCGGTGGCGGCTATCCATGCCACGCCGGCGCCCTCAGCTTGCCGCATCGCGGGCGCGAGGATACATGCGCGACGACCAGAACGCTGGGTCGCCAGCCTTTGGAAAGTCAATGACATCGATAAGTCCAGACGGTACGCCGCCGCCCAAAACGTCCCGGACATTCGCCAGCGCGAAGTCCACCGCATCCGAGTGGTCCTGGCGCGAACTGGTAGCACTGGCTGGTGTCACGACCGCTTTTGGAAGGGCTCGCAGCGTCCTGCCCGCCTCTGCGACTTCCCCGTCTTCAGGCAGCGCGGCGTCAAGCGCCAGGCTGCGGAGCGCGCCATGCTGCAGGGACACTGCTGCAGCCATGAGGTCCAGTACGCGCCAGTCGGACGTGATCGCAAGCACGGTCTCCCTGCCAATAAGGCCCAGTTCCCTAGCGCCGAGCAGTGGGTCGGCGGTCGGCCCCCAGGGCGCGTGCACCGTGATGACGTCCGAGGTCACAAGCAGGCGATCGAGAGTTACACGGCGGAGGCCTAACTCACCGGCGAGCCCGTGCGGTGCAGTCCGCCTGTCGGCGTACTGAAGTTCCGCGTCTGCGCCAGCCAGCAACCTCGCTACTTCCTCCCCTACCCTGCCAAGACCGACGATGCCGACGGTCTTGCCGCTGAATGAGGCGAAAGCCCTTCGGCTACGTCCGGCCGCAAGTACGTCCCGCCTTGTCGCCTGCGAGAGAGTCACGTGCTGCTGCTGAGCCAACAACGCCATGCCCACCGCGTATCGCGCCACAGCGGGCGCAAGGACCGGGGCGACCCCGGCGATCTGTGCTCCTGCAGACTGCAGCAGTTGGACCCTGCGCCAGTCTGCCCCGCACTCAAGCAACTGCACGAAGCCGGGCGCGACGCCTCCTATTGGCTCCGGAACCTCTGCGCCATCAGCTATGACCCAGGCATTTGCCCGGGCGAACTTCTGAAGTTGCGCTGGCCCATCGGCACGCCCGGCCACCAGCGGCCTGGCGCCATTGCTCGGCCCTCCCGCAACTCTTGAAAGGAAGAGCCTAGCTCGCGGACCGTCTGGCGGGCCAAAGAAGACCACGTCTTTTGGACGAAGTGCGGACATGGCCCATGCCCCTCTACTCGTGAAGAGACATCGTACCGCCTGCCGCCACGTTTGACTTGAAATCGTGCACGCAACCCCCGCCGCGCGGGTACCATTTGCACCGCCCGTGGCGAGTCTCCGGCAAAGCCCCACGCTCGCCCGAAAGGAGCGGACTTGAAAGTCCTGATCACCTCGGCCTCGTCGGGCATCGGCCAGACCGTGGCCAGCGCCCTCGGCAAGCACGACCTCCGGCTGACTGACCTGGCTGGACATGCAGGCAGCGCTGGCCGCGGACGAGCGTCAATACAGCCCAACGAGCTTAACCACGACGACGCCACGGACAAGCTTGTGGCGGGACTAGAGGCCATCGTACACATCGGATACGCCGACTCTTCGGCAGGCCCCGCCTGGCAGCAGGCCGCAGACGCAACCGCCCTGCTCGACTACTACTCTCGCCGGACGTATAACCTCCTCCTCGCGGCCTCGAACGCGAAGGTCGAAAGGTGCATCTACGTCAGCACCCTCAGGCTGCTCCAGGACTACGAGGAAAACCTCACGGTGACAGAGCGGTGGCGCCCTCACCCACCGTCGGACGACCCAGCGCTGCTCGCTTGCCACATCGGCGAAATCGTCTGCAAAGAGTTCGCACGCGACAGGCTGATCAAGACTGCCACAGTGCGCCTTGGCTGGCCGGTGGTGCCGGGCGCAAGAGCAAAGGCGGCCCGCTCCGGCGAGACCGCGGCCATCGCCATCGACGACGTGGCAACCGCCCTCAACGCGGCCCTCAAGGCTGAAATCGAACAGTGGCAGGACATCCACGTCCAGTCCCCTGTGGCTCACCAGCGGTTTCTAATGCACGCCGCGCAGAAATTCCTGTCCTTCCCATCGCCTGCGCCACAAGCTCCGCAGGCTGCGCCACCCCAGCGGGCCGCGCGCGGTAGCCCTACGCGAAGCAGCCGCAAAGGAGGCCGCAAATGAAGGTCCTCCTGCTGGGCGCAAACGGCATGCTCGGCCCTTGGGTCGTCAAGGCCCTGACAGGCAGGCACGAGCTGCGCGTCACAGATGTCATTGAGCGGCCTAAGGGGTTCAAGCACGAGTACCGCGTCGTGGATGTTTCGGACGCCGACGCTGTGCTAAGGGCCGCGGAAGGCATGGACTGCATCGCCAACCTCTCCGTCCTGCGACACGACCGCAAACTGGCCTGGGACGTGAGCACACGTGGCTGCTACAACATGATCGCCGCGGCGGTGAAACACGGCATACGGCGTGTCATCAACACCGGGCCGCATTTCCAGCTCGCCGGGCCGCAGTACGAATTCTGGGACTTCGGTCTTCACCCGGACATGCCGCCGCAGCCCGGCACGCGGCTCTACGCACTCAGCAAAGCAATGGGCCAGGAAATTTGCCGCGTTTTCGCTGAGCGGCACGACCTCTATGTGATGACCCTGCTCTACTACAACATGAAGCTGCCCGGTTCGCTGGCTGGCCCACTTGAGAAACAGGTGACGTATCACAACGACATGACGCCGTACTCGCTGGCGTGGACCGACTGCGGCGAGGCCGTGCGCTGCGCAGTCGAGGTCGAGTTATCGAAGTTACCGTCGCGCTGCGAGACGTTCTTTACCTTTTCTGACATCCCGCACGATAAGTTCCGGAACGACAAGATACAGCACATCCTCGGCTTCAGGCCGCGCTACCACCTGGAGGCGATGTGGAATAAGGCGTACGACGGCGCATAAACCAGCCAGGCTCCGCAGCCGCTGGGTAGCGCATCACTATGGCCCCCCCTCTGCCTGGCAGGGAGGGGGTTGGGGTGTGAGTCGAACGTCCAGGTTGGTCCAGCACCAGCCGCTAGCCGTTAACGCTGAAAGGCATCGATGAACATCCTCATACTCGGCGGCAACGGCATGATGGGGCCCTGGGTCATCAAGGCCCTGGAAGGCCGCCATACACTACGGGTGACGGACGTGAACGCCCCGCCGCCTGCGTTCGCCCACGAGTACCGCCGCATGAGCGTGGCAGACGCAGCGGCGGTGGCAAGCGCCGCAGGTGGCATGGACGCGATAGTCAACCTATCGGTCGTCCGGTGGGACCGCGCGCAGGCGTTTAGCGTCAGCACAGTCGGCTGCTACAACATGATGGCCGCAGCCGTGAAATACGGCATCAGGCGCATCGTGAACACAGGGCCTTTCTCGCAGGCCTCAGGAGGGCAATACAACAACTGGGACTGGCACATCAGCCCTGACGTACCCCCCAGGCCGGGCACCGCGTTGTACCTGGTCAGCAAGGCGCTCGGCCATGAAATCTGCCGCACATTCGCCGAACGACACAACGTCTACGTCCAGTCGCTCCTATTCTGCAACCTGAAAGACACGAGTCAGCTCAAGGGGCCCGAAGGGCCGCCTGAGTACCACAATGACCTGTTCCCATTTGTCACTGCGTGGCCGGACACAGGCACAGCGATAAGGGCCGCGCTGGAGGTCGAGTTGACCCTCCTCCCGTCAAGGTGTGAGACATATTTCGTTGGCGTTGACACACCGCACGGCCGGTTTGACTTCTCAAAGATGCAGCGCGTCCTCGGCTGGTCGCCCGGCTACCACATCGAGGCCATGTGGAACAAGGCGCCAATGGGGGCGTAGGTGCACCCTGACTCTCCTTCAAACCTGCTGTCCGGCCTCCGCGTCGTGGAGTTCGGGCCAGCGCTCGCCGGGGCCGTCTGCACCCGGATGTTCGCGGAGCTGGGCGCAGTCGTGCTGCGCATTGACCCGCCCGGCGGCTCCGCAGATGACATCGTCTGGCAGGTCCAGCACCTGATGAAGAGCCGGGAGCACTTGGACATCTTTGGGCCGCGCGGGCGGGCAAGGCTAAAGTCTCTTATCAACAAGGCAGACCTCGTAGTGTCTACCTTGCACCCGTTGGTGATGGACCAGACAGGACTGGACGTAGCATGGCTTCCAGGCGCCGCCCCGGCGGCTGTCGTCGTTTGCATCACCCCATTCGGGCTGACCGGTCCGCGCTCACGCTTGAAGGGAGGCGACCTCGTCGCGTTTCATTCGAGCGGCATTGCGCGGCTGCTCGCCGGCCAGGTCGAAGACCCCCAGTCCTCACCGCCTGTGCGTGCCTTCGGTGAACAGTCAGAGTTCGTCGCCGGCGCCACCGCAGCCTGCGCCGCCATGCACGCGCTTTATGGTGCGGGCCATCAGTCCCGCGGCGCTCTGATCGATGTCTCAGTGCAGGAGGCCATGGCCTGCATGGCCGTACAGGAACTCGCCCTGCCTGCGTTTGGCAAGCCCGACGCGCCGCGTAGGAGAGTCCTCGACGGTGGTGGCGCTACTGTGTGCATCCTGCCCACATCTGATGGCTACGTAGCCATATCGCCGCGTGAGGAACACCAGTGGCAGTCATGGCTGGACGTTATGGGCAAGCCCGAGTGGGGCAAGGAATCCAGGTTCGCCACGAAGCCTGACCGAATCAACAACTGGGACGCGCTACATGAACTGATGTCTCAGTGGAGCCGTAAGAGGAAAAAGGTCGAACTCTCAGAGGCCGCACAGTCCGCCCACGTGCCCAGCTTCCCGCTGAGCAGCCCGGCAGACCTCCTGGCGTCTCCCCAGCTAAGGCACAGGGAGTTCTTTAAGGAGCTTACGATTGGTTCAAAACGCATCATGGTCCCCACCGCGCCCTACCAGTTCCACCATCAATCCAGCGACAGCCCCCCGCCCATAACTAAAGACTTGCCCGGCCAACACGCGGTAAGCGCGGCGCCTGACAGGCTCCCACTTGCAGGCGTGAGGGTCCTGGACTTCTCATGGGTCATCGCAGGCCCAACCTGCACGCGCTACCTGGCCGCCATGGGGGCCGAGGTCATCAAAGTTGAGACCTCATCACGGCCCGACCCTGGTCGCGCCAGCGAGCTGCACTCAGTCCTCGGCCAGTCGAAGCTGGGGATCACCCTTGACCTGAAGCAACCCGTCGCGCTTGAGCTTGTGAAAAGACTTATCGCGAAAAGTGACGTCGTTGTCGAAAACTTCGCCACTGGAGTCATGGAGCGGCTCGGCCTTGGGCGAGATGTCTTGCATAAGCTGAGGCCGGACCTCGTCATGTTGTCTGCATCGGGCATGGGCCGAACTGGGCCAGACGCCAGCAAAGTGGCTTACGGCACCCTTATCCAGTCCTACACAGGCTTCGCTGCACTAAACGGGTTCCCTGACCGCCCACCTGCCGTAGGCATGGCCTGGGCAGACCCTGTGTGCGGCCTGATGATGGCCTTTGCAGTCGTGGCCACGCTACGGTCCAGGTCGCAGACCGGGCGCGGCGCGTACATTGACTTTTCGATGGTGGAGGCGCTGCTGTCGACTATGCCCGGGCCACTCGTCGAATACCAGCTCATTGGCCGCAAGCCCGCCCCGCAAGGGAATGACGACCTTCGGTGGTATCCGCACGATGTATACCGCTGCAAGGGTGACGACTCCTGGCTGGCAGTTGCAGTGACCTCGGATGCAGAGTGGTCTGCGTTGTGCGAAGCCATCGGCGCGAGTGCGTCAATCAGGAAATTGGGCCTGACGACCCGGAGGGAACGAAGAGTAGAGGTAGACCCCAGCATCGCCCGCTGGGCACGACTGCAGGAACCGGGCCAGGCTGCGGCCGCGCTGCAATCGGCCGGAGTCCCTGCAGCATCATCGGCTGCTTCGTCAGACCTGTTCGCTGATAGGCATCTTGAAGAGCGCGGCTTTTACACGAGAGTTGCGGCCAAAGGCGGGGCCAGACGTTTGCCAGGGCTGCCGTGGAAAATCGCGAATGGCACCCATCCACGCCACGCGCCCGCGCCCCAAATCGGAGAGCACACTGACGTAGTGCTGCGCAGCGTGCTGGGCATGACCGAGCCCGGTCTGGTCCGCCTCAGAGAGTCCAGCGCACTAACGTAAAAGCCGGTTCAGCCGTGGTCAAAACTCCCCAGACCTGCGTAACTCGTCAATGCGCTTGCGCTGCGCAGGCGTCAGGTCCTCGAACGGCTGGCCCTTGCGACGCAGCAGCCCCGTGAACTGCGGCGGCCGCTTCTCATTGAACGCCCTGCGGCCCTCATCGCCGTCCGCGGTCGTCTGTATGAGAATGTGGTTCATCAGGCTCTGCACCTGCCAGGCCGCGTCCTGGGGCACCTCGCGGAAGCGCACGACGTACTCCTTCATCATCCTGACCGCCACTGGCGGCAGGGTCGCGATGTGCGCAGCGATCTCCTCGCACCGTGGGATCAGCCGTTCATGCGGCACGACTTCATTGACCATGCCGATGCGGAGCGCTTCCTCAGCGCCGAACGGCTCATCGGTCAGCAAGATGCGCATCGCGTCTGCGTAACGCACCTGCCTGCTAAGCAACGTCGCGCCCGGGCCCGCGCCGAGCCAGCCGTTCGAGAGCAAAGCGAACTTGAAACGCGCGTGGTCAGCACAGGCGATGCGGATGTCACACGATGCCAGCAAGAGGTAAAAGCCAGCACCTGCCGCCCAGCCGTTTACCGCGCCTATGACGGGCTTCCAGACCTGGGGATAGTGGTCTCCCATGCGCGGGTCAACCCCTGTCGGCGCCCCATTGGCAGTGCCCGGAGGCGGCCAGAAAAGCCTTTCGAGCCCAAGCAGGTCCCGTTCTTCATCTGTCACGTCGTGGCGGGGAGCGAGGTCATGGCCGCCGCAGAAATGACGGTCGCCCGAGCCTGTAATGATCGCGGCGCGCACGTCGCGGTCTTCCCACACGCGCTTCCAGGCGGCCGCCAACTCGTCTGAGGCAGCCTTATTGAGGGCATTGGCCTTGTCTGGCCGGTCTATTGTTATGCGGGCGATGCGGCCTCGTTTTTTATACGATACCGACACGACTGCGCTCATTTCTGATGACGCCACGATTCACAATGGCCCTGGCCGCCCGTGCCGTTCGTAGGCCCTGAAGCACACTGGGCGGCTCCTCATGTCAGGTGTCCCGCCTAAGCCATTCTGACACGTCCTTCAGTTGAGCCCGGCGCGGTACTGGTCAGCCTCGGCCGACCGGCCCAACTTGTCGAGCAGTTCAACGAGCGACTTCTGGCCCCTGACGCCAAAAGCGCCGCCGGGCTGATACCGGATCGCCTCTTTGTATGAGAACTCCGCCTCCTCATTTCGTCCGAGAGCAGCAAGCGCCACACCCCGGACCCACCAGGCCTGTGCGAGTATCTCCCCGCCTATTCCTGACTGTATTACGCCGTCTGCAACCTCAAGTGCCCGTTCATTCTCTCCTGATCCGGCAAGCCCCTGTGCGACGAAAGCCTGCACTTCGGGAAATGGACGCAGCAGGACCGCTACCTTTTCAAGACGCGTCACCAACTCGTTAATGACTCCTTCCTCACCCAGGCGCGCGATGTCCATGAGAGTGAGGATCAACCTGAGTTGAGTGGCGTAGGCATAGGGGTCACGGTCCTCATATTCGTCAAGCACATCATATGCGGGACCCAACGACTTCATCGCGCCGCCTTTGTCTGGGTTGTCATTAGCGGTGTTCCGGAGGAGCCTGTTGAGGACGATGCTATATGCCTCAACATTCGGGTTTAGCGAGGCAGCCTCGGCGTAGCGCTGGTATGCAGTGTTCGCCTCTTTCTTGACAACCGAAACGTCGCCTCTGGCCGCAAGTCTGCTGGCGCGCAGCGCCTGAACATCTACGGCGATGAACAGCACTACAGCACATATAGAAGTTGCTATTGCGACGCTGGCCGCGAGCGGCCGGTCCAAAGGTGCTGCACTCTTGGGGCGACGTCGTTCACGCTGCTGCGTCACGGACGATGGCGGTTCCTCCGGCAATTCACCGACCCGCGCAAACGCAATAAGGAGGCCGAGGAGCGTCCAAAAGAGGACCAGGTCGCTCAGCCGCGCAATGCCTGTGGTCTGCTCTACAACCCTCCCGGCAAGTGCGGCCAACATTGCAACGCTGACAACCGCAAGCCAGTCGCTCGTCCTGCCCCTGGCTACCTTCCTTCTTATTACCATGACCGCCGCTGCCGCGCACAGCAAAAGCATCACAAGGAACAAAGTGATGCCACCCCAGCCGTTCTCAACCAGGATGTGGAGGGCGAAGTTGTGAGAATTCGATAGCGGCCTGAACTCCGCTTGTGTCGGCACTTCAAGCTGGAAGTTATAGAGCCCCATCTCGGGCCCATACCCGAGCGCTGGCCGCAACGACCGCGCCAGCGCCGACTCGTCATAAACACTCTTCCAACTGGTTGCCAGTCTGAGCGATGCCTGCCAACCCAGGACCCTGGCCCCGAATGTACCAACAGGTTGGTCAAGTGTCCGTGAACCTTCGGGTTGCGGCTCAGCAGTCACAGCTTCGGCAGCGCCGGTCACCTCCTGCACGATGCTAGTGAGGCGCCCAAGCTCGCGCCGGGAACCGGCCGGGACCAAAATAAGCACCAGCGCCACAGCGATGACACCTGCCCAGACTGCCGCGGCGCGTATGATTTGCGGGCGCCGGAACCACATAAGAGAAGCGACACCCATAAGTGCGAATGCCACGGCTGCGCTGATCCACGGGCCGCGGCTTCCTGTGAACCATAAACCCGCCAGCTGTACACCGAGCGCCACGACAAGTAGAACGACCTGCGCAGGCAGCCACCAGCGACCGCGCAGGTCCCCGGCCAGTGCCAGTGCGAACGTCATCGGTATTGACATGATCAGGAACGACCCAAAGTAAATTGGGTTGCCGAATGTTGAATAGACCCGGTCCAGCTTTGCTCCATAGCCAATAGGGTCCCAGCCGAAGTACTGCGCCACTCCGTAAGCGCCCGTCAGGCTTCCCGTCACCGCGATAACGATCAGGATTCGTCTTACCTGTTGCTGAGTCCGTACACGCAGGGCTACGGCCAAGAAGATGACGATCACCGAAAATGTCGAGTAGAACTCAGCCCCAGGGTTGTTGGGGTCGCGCCCGAGCGCGCTAAGCACAGGCAACGGTGAATAGAGCGTGGAAAGGAGGTGCCAGAACAGGAATGCGCCCGCAAATACAAGCGCCCAGCGCCACGGTGACCTCTTGGCCCAGCCCATAAGGTCCCACGGAGGCCGCCTGTCAGACTTCGCCACCTCAGGCCCACGCGCAGCGAACGCCCATTCCGCGGCCCACAACACAACGGTTGTCAGTGCAGCAAGGTGCAGGAAGTACTGCTTGGGCTCAGTAAAGAAAAAGAGCCAGTTCTTGCCGCTGAATGACAGAGGCACCATGGCAGGGGCGGCAAGCCACGCTACCTCGATGCCAATGTCATAGGACGTCCTCCCGGCAGGGCGTACCTGTGCAGCAGCTTTCCTTCTAACCCGGCTCACTCCAAGACCTTCACGTCTATCAAAGGCACCACACTATTTGGGCAGTATTGCAGCCCAAGACCCAACACGCATCATATGCGTCCCCGCCGATGGCGGTACGCACGGAAACAGCGACAGGCGATCGGCCTGCTGGCTGGTCACAGGCCGTTCGCAACATTCACGTCGCGCTGATAACCCTCAACAGCACCTTCGAGCATGTCCGCCATGCTGACCGGCTTACGGGCCATCCCGGACTCGAGGGTCGCATAGGCCAGCGCCAGTGCCTTCATACCCATCTCTGGACCCACTTCTACTGGACTGTTCCCTGTGATCGCTTCCGCCAGCTCTTGGTATTCGATGGCAATCAGCTTGCGGTCTATCTCGGTAAAGGACATTTCATAAGAAGGCATACGCCGTTTCCCGCCCCAGAACGTAGACGTGATGTCATCCAACTCCCATTCAGGCACGAGCGACAGCGCCTCCTCGCCAGTAAACGGTTGCTCCCGGCCCTCTAATTTGATGACCGGAGACTTGCCTGAGCGGCTCGGCGGCGGGAGAAGCGTGCCCGAACTGCCGTGGATTGTGTCAACACTGACGGCATGCCCGTGCGAGGCATTGGACATCGAGAAGTGGCCGATGGCGCCGCTCGCAAACCTCAAAACGGCGAACGCTGAGTCCTCCTGGTCAATCTGGACTGCGTGCTGGCCGGGGAACTGGTCTTCAACACGGTGTCCGTAAAAACGCGCGAGGCCCGGTGACATTGGAGCCCGTTTGCGGGTCCGGGTGAAAAGCCCGGTCTCCGCATAGACAGTTTCCACATCGCCAAGGAAATAGATCATCAGGTCGGCATCGTGGACGCCCTGCTCGATGATGAAAGAGCCTGCGCGAGACTTCAGGGCTCGCCACCCCGTATTGTGCATAAGCGCCGAGCCGCCACCAAGGCTTATGCGCTCCATGAAATACGGCTGGCCTATAGCACCGGCTTCAATCAGGGCCTTGGTCAACCGGTTCATAGGGTCACGCCGGTAGTTTTCCGCCACAGAAAGGACGCGCCTGTGCTTTGCGGCGGCCTGCTTCATGACCTGACATGCCCTCACCGTTACGCCCATGGGCTTTTCAGTAAGCACATGCACGCCGCGTTCGAAGGCGGCGCACGCGAACTTATGGTGCATCCGAGTGTCGGTGACAATATCGAGTACGTCCAGCCTCGCCTCATCCAACATCCGGTCCAGGTCTGTGTAAACCTTCGAGCGCTCGCCGGTTGCCTTCTCAACGTCGGCTGCAACCGATTCAGCTGCGGGTAAATGGACGTCGCAGACCGCCACCATGCGGAAACTGTCGAAGTGCCGCCGGAGCTCGATATACCCCTCGGCATGGCGCATGCCCATGCCTCCTGCGCCAACGAGTCCCAGCCTGAGCGCCACGTCCGCCTCCTCAGCCCTATTTGTCCTTCCGGATCACTCCAGCGGTGGTCCCTCTGTGATGTAACGGCGCCTGCCTCGGCAGCCACAGGTCATAAGCGCGAAGTCCAGCCGCCACACGGACGGCCGCCTGTGCCTATCTGAACGCAACAGACCCGTCAGCCCTGGTCGCCGTCGGGCCAATGCGCAAAGAAGGCGGGTGCCTCTTCAGGCCAGCGTCGTTGAGCTCGATGCCGAGGCCTGGCCCCTCTGGCGCGAGCAAGTAACCGCGCTCCAGCCTGACCACCTTGTTCACCACTGCGCTCCATGGGCCCTTCTCCTGTGGCCTGTGCTCCTGGACTTCCCAGTTCGGCGTCGCGCAGCCAAGATGTACATGAGCCGCGGTCGCCACCGGGCCATTTGGCACGGCGTGTGGGATTATCCCCTGGTGGTGCGCCTCAGCCAGAGCGCAGATTTTCTTCATGTGCGTGATCCCGCCCGCAATCCCGATATCAGGGCGGATGAAGTGCACCCCCGCATGCTCCACGTACTCGCGGAACTCCCAGATGTTCAGGTTTCGCTCGCCCGCTGCCATGGGGATGCGCACCTTCTGCGCCACCTCGCCGAATGACATGACGCTGTCTGGAGGCACAGGGTCCTCCATGAAAAGCGGTCGCAGCTTTTCGAGCTCCCCTGCAAGCACGATCGAGTCTCCAACGGTCATATTGCGGTGGATCTCGATACCCATGTCGCAGTCCCAGCCAATGGCGTCCCGCACCGCCTCAGCACGCTCGACCAGGTCCTTGATGCGCTGGCTGTGCGTCATATCAACGTGGTCGTGCTGGAAAAGCAGCACCTTGACCGCCGTGTAGCCTTCTGACTTAGCCTGCGCGGCTTCACGGGCAACTTCGTCCTTTGTCCCCGTGTCCAGGACGAGCATGGCCCGGACCTTTTTCCTGACCGGGCCGCCCAGGACTTCATAGACGGGCGCCTTGTAGTGCTTGCCACGTATGTCCCACAGCGCCTGGTCTATCGCGCTGATCGCCCCGCCAATTGCGTTGCCCCGCATGTTCTTGTTCCGCTGCATGTAAAGCCAGTGGTTTTCGACAGGCAGCGGGTCATTCCCAACCAGGTACTCTTTAAACGAGACGGCGATGGTCTGCGCTGCGGCCGGCCAGCCGAAAAACGTGGACTCTCCAACACCCTGGATGCCATTGTCTGTAGTCAGGCGCACGAACATCCAGTTCGTTGAAATGAACGTCTCCAGCCTCTCGATCTTCATGCCGCTTCGCTCAACTTCGTCTCCAGACACCCACCCTTGGCCAGATGGCAAACGGTCCGTCGCCCAGGTCAGTCCGAGACCGCTGAGACTACTCCAGCAACGCAAACATGACAACGGTGGCACCTCCGTTCGCCCTGAGCTTGTGGAAGGGCCCCCTCTTAGTGACTATCCGGCTTTGTTGACATCCTCCGGTTTTCATCCCCTCTCCCTGGCAGGGAGAGGGTCAGGGTGTGGGTCGGACCTGATCCGGGGGTGAGGGGTCGTAAACTCGCAGCTTCTCCCCCACCTCAGTCGCTCTCCCACTGGGAGAGGAGGATGTCAACAGAGCCAAACTATCCCAAAACGAGTGGCAGAGGCTTCCGGGCACCCACAATTGAGTTCAGACTTCTCCCTCACCCGCGCCCACCTGCTGTAGGCACCCGTCTCCCGCTGGGAGAGGGGGTTTTGGGGATAGGCTCTTAGCAGAGGCTCAAATTGCCGATCTCAGGACTGCAACAGAGCAAAGTTATTTCGGGACCTTCCCTCATTACTGGGAGGCAAAAGGCCGATTGACCGCTAATTGCAACGTGCATAATGTGGATAAACGCCCCGTCACACCGGCATTCGCCCGGGCGTCCTATCATCGAGCGGGAGTAGCTCAGGGGTAGAGCGTCTGCCTTCCAAGCAGAATGTCGCGGGTTCGAATCCCGTCTCCCGCTCCACAACTTAACCACTGTTTGTCAGTGCGGCGCCATCATAAGGTGCGCCCAGCGGAGCAGATACCGCCCGCAATCCTACGTGAGAGGACACACTAGGCCGCCACCAGCACCGGAGCGCGGCGATAGATCTGGATACGGTGCCGGCAGCTGTCTGCGACGAAGACAAGGCCGTCATTGCTCGTCTCCACCGCTGAGGGCCGCCAGAACCGCTTCTCTTGCTCAAACAGTCCGGCATTCCGGCGCCAACTGGCCTGCTCCGGGTTCACGTCAAGGAACTCCTGGCACCACTTCGAAAGCGTGGCGTCGCCGGTCAGAGTCTCGACGTGTTTGCCACCGCTCGTGAAAACCTGCACCCGGTCATTCCGCCAGTCCGCCACATAAACATTCCCGTCCTTGCCAACATGCACGCCTGACGGACGGCTGAACTCTCCGTCCTGGTCACCGGTTGAACCCAGCGCGGCTACGAACTCGCCATCCGGAGTGAACCGCTGCACGCGGTCATTGCGCCAGTCAGCGACCCAGATGCCGTCCTGCCGGTCAATGGAAATCCCCCACGGGTAATTGAACTCACCTGGTCCGGTTCCGGCGCGCCCAAACGACGAGATGTACTTGCCGTCGAGGGTCAGTTTCTGGACCCTCGAGTTGAGGTGGTCGACGACGTGGATGTTGTCTTCAGAGTCAATGGCCAGTCCGGATGGGCGGTTGAGCTGCCCCGGTCCGTGCCCGAACTCGCCCCATCGTTTCAAAAACCTCCCTTCACGGTCAAACACTGACACGTTGTGCATGTGCTCGTCCGCCACATAGACGCGGTCCTGACGGTCAATGGATATGGCAGTGGGTTGCGTCGTATTGCCGGGATCGGTGCCCCAGCGGCCGAACTCGTGGAGGTATGTCGAGTCAAGCGTCTGAACGCTAACGCGCACATCCTTATTCGCGGCGTTTGACCTGCTCAGCACATAGAGGAGGCCGGTGCTGTCCAACCGCACGTCCACCGGGTTCATGAACCCGCGGCCAAGGAAGGACGCGATGCCAATCGTGTGGCTGTATGTAAAGTTCTTCAGAGCCATCCTTCACCAGCTTCCGGAGGTGCGCCTGCCTCCAATGGTGCGCCATAAACGCTCAGCCCCAGCGGCGATCAGGCCCTGATTGAGGGGCGTGAATTTGCCTGCTTCCCGATGAGGTCTAGCGCCCGGAATTTTTTCTTCAGCACGGGCTCGGGCTCGACACCAAGGACGTCCTCAAGCACGGTTGCATATGCCGCCCGGAAGTCCGTGCTGAACCTGACATCGCCGTCAAGCTGATCGGCCGGCGCCAGCTTCGGGTACTCACCTCGCAACCCGCCCTTAACCGGGTCGCCGATGAAAAACGCGACTCCCCCCGAGCCGTGGTCAGTCCCGGCGCCGTTGTCCGCAATCCGGCGGCCAAACTCCGAGAACATCCAGACCACCGTCTCGTCTGCCTTACCCAGCTGTGCCACATCCGCAAAAAAGCACTCCACCGCCGTCGACACCTGGTCCCACAGTTTGGCGTGGTTGACAAGCTCGTTCGTATGAGTGTCAAAGCTGCCGTGCGCTGTGTAGAAAATGCGTGTGCCCAGGTTGGCCGACATAACCTGGGCAACACCCTTGAGGCTCTGCGCGATGGGGTTGTCCACCGGGTACTCCACGTCCGACTTATATTTCGAGGGCGCCTCGCGCAGCAGGTCTGCCCCGTCGAGAGCGCCGCGGCCCGTTTCGAGCATGCGACGCGATGGGACTCCGCCTTCTGCCATAGGCTGGTAGATACGGCTTACGGTGTCGAGCATCGCGTCACGGTTCTGCGCGCCTGCGAGACCGGTGTAAAGGCCGTAAGACTCCAGCGCGCCCACCGATGCCACGGACACGCCCGGGTACGCCAACGCACGCGGCAGCCCTCTGCCGAAATTGACCGTGGTCACCGGGTTCCTGCCCTCAGGGTCCAGGAGAGAGGTCGCCTTGCCAAGCCACCCGGCGGCGGAGCTTGTGAAAGGTTCGGCCGTGTGCCAGATGTCCATGGACCTGAAATGGGAACGGTTCGGCTCCGGGTACCCGATGCCCAGGATTGCAGCGACTTTACCCTGGTCGTACAGCCGCTTAAGCGGGCCCATGTGTGAGTTGAAGGCGATCTTGTTGTCCAGGGGGATCACGCTGTCGCCTTTGAGCCCCATACCGGGCCGGTTGTCGTAGTAAAGCCCGTCCTGATACGGGACCGTCGTGTTCAGGTAATCATTGCCGCCAGACAGCTGGATGACCACGAGGTTCTTTGGCCTGCCCCCGCCGTTCCTGTTATTCATCGCCATTCCGACTTCTCCTGGCTCCGGTCCCGCAAGGCCATTTCTAGCAGTACTGGTAGTCGGGCGTTGAAACGATCAACTGAAACATTTCGACCGTGCGTGCCGTGCCTTCAGGCGTCCCAGGTACTACGGTCCCGCCCCGGCGCGCATGATCAACCAGCACAGACCTGGAGTGCGGACCGAGAGCGACCGCGCCCAGTGCGTCCAGGCAAGCGTCTACGAACTCTCCCGACTCGATCACATCGCCCACAGACGCCACGCGCTGGACCATTCTCTGTACGCCTGGTGAACTTGCCTGGCCGACTTGAGACGCAGCGAAGTTGATCCGTTCAATGAGGGCTCCTGAGTCAACCCACTCTTCGCCCTCGTGCCAGCCTTCGACACTCGGCGGGTTCAGGAGGTGCTGTCCCATGAACATCGCCTGGTTCGCCAAAGTGGATGAGTCCAGGTCAGGTATGTTGAACCGGTCTGTAAGCCGCGCAGTGCCAAATACCAGTTCGGCTGGACTCTTCACTTTGTGGAACCTGACAGTAGGCGACTTGAAGTGGCCCGAGTTGAAGATCGCCCTGAGGACCGCGCCGATCGTGCCGTCCGTCTCCTCGAATACGTCCGCCAGACGCTCAATCTCTTGTTCATCCGGCTGGTCTGACACAAAAAACAGGTAGAGCCGGCGGGCGATGAAACGAGCGGTCGCACGCTGGGTAACGATGATGTCTATCACGTCTTCGCCATTGAAATTGCCAGAGCTGCCCAGGAACGACTTTTCACTATCATCGTGGTCGTCCGGGTCGAAGCGGAACTGCATCGGGAACGGGCCGAGGAAAAACGGGGGCGGCGTTGGGCGGGACGCCCAGCCCGTGAACGCTCTGGCGGCGGACTTGACATCGTCCTCTGTGTAAGCGCCACTCCCCTGCTTGTCTATGCCCATGGAAAAGAGCTCAAGCAACTCCCGGCCATAATTCTCGTTTGGGGCGCCCTTGTGGCTGTTCTGGTTGTCCAGCCAGTACATCATGCCCGGGTTGCGTGAGATCTCAAGGAGGACCGTGCGAAACTTGCCGAGCCCGACTCTGCGGAAAAGGTCGATCTCGGTCAGCATCTCCAACCCGTGGTCCAGTTTGATGCCTCCCACCGCAAGCAGCCCGTGCCAGAAAAGCGCGATCTTCTCTTCGAGCGGCTTGCGGCTCGTGGCCAACCGCCAGGACCACTGTGGGTCTGCATGTCCTGCTGAGCGGGCCTCGACCGACGCAATGAAGTACCGGTCCATGAGGTCCTGGTCGCCAGGCTCGCCGTACTCGGGGTGTAGCAGCTCCTCGACAGTCGCCTCGTATCCTTTCGCCAGGTACCCGTCAATCTGGTCTCTGGTCGCGCCAAAACCAGCCCGTCGCAGCAGGTGCGCCATCAGGGCGGCATCATCACGCCCCGTCGCCACGGTCGTCATGAAATCTGTCCCTTCTCGTGACGTGTTGCCACGCCCTAATCTGAGCCGAGCGGTACAGCGCCCTTTGGTCTCGAATTCTATGTTTCGGCTGTGGGCCGGTCAAACGGTTATTTGCTGTTGACCGGGGCTGCACCCTTGAGATGGAACTCCGCTGAGGGGTACTCTTGCCGTTGCAACGGCGCGTTCGCAAGCCACGCTCTGACCCCACGGGGTCGGCACTTCAGGCGTTCTTCAACACTTAAGGAATTGCCGCAGCCCGCGGGTCCATAGTGGCATTGAGACTGGTGAGCCCGGTGGGATTCGAACCCACGACCGACAGATTAAAAGTCTGCTGCTCTACCACTGAGCTACGGGCCCAACCCTTGTAGATTACCCGACGGGCGCGTTGACGGTCACCGCCAGTCGTCACGGCTCCCCACGATGCGGAGTGTCGCAGCCAGACCAGCCTACTTGCAGGTCCGAAGCCGGGCCAGCGCGCTTGCTACCGGTACAGCCCCAGGCTCCGCAGCGGCCAGTAACTCACCCACGCCCTGCCCACCACATCGTCGGCCATGACGAATCCCCAGCTCCGGGAGTCGTTCGAGACCCTGCGGTTGTCGCCAAGCACAAAGTATTGTCCCTCGGGCACTACTCTGGGGTAACTGCCGCCCTGCGCGCTCGTCGTCTGCGTTGTGTACTCTTCGCGCACAGTCACGCCGTCTATGTCCGTGACGTATACGGCGCCGCCCCTGATATCAACCGTGTCACCCGGCAGCCCGATCACGCGCTTAACGAAATCTGCGTCGTTGCCGCCAGGCGGGTGGAACACGATGATGTCTCCGCGCGCCGGCCCATGGAAAATGTAACCGTCATCACCGGCAAGTGGGCCTAGTGGGCCGGTGTCCGCCCTGGCGTAGACAAAGCGGTTGACCAGCAGCCGCTGGCCAGTTTGCAGGGTGGGGAACATGCTTGATCCGTCAATGATACGGCTCTGCGTTGTCAGTTGCAGCGCGATAAACACAAGGACGGCTGTTATCAGCGTCTCGGCGATGTCCCTGAAAAGGCGGCGCGTCACTGCGGATTGCACTCCTCGTTGCCAGTGCGAAGCGGCCTATGAGTCCGACAGGCCAACGTCTCGATTATATGTTCAGCAAGCATTACGTCTGGCTAACCTAGAGGGCTAATGCGACGATGGCAACTGTGTGCGCCCGGCCTCCCATGTGTGGCAGTCGCGCCTCATGCACACTGGACGCATTTTCCACATCTTTCTTTTAGCCTTGATGAAGGTTGCTCGTAGCTCCAGAATTGATAGCCACCGAAGAACAATCGCTAGTGCGCCTCGCCCAGGGTGGCGACCTTGAGGCGTTTAACCGGCTCGTCCTGACCTACCAGGACGCCGTCTACTCAGTCGCCCTCCGCATGGTGCGAAACCAGGCCTCTGCGGAAGACCTGGCCCAGGAGACCTTTGTCTCCGCCTGGCGAGCGATACGGTCTTACCGCGGCGGCAACCCAGGCGCCGGGTCCAGCAGCCACGCCTTCCGCGCCTGGCTGCTCAAGATCGCACGCAACGCTACGTACGACCACCTGCGTAAGGCAGGCAGGCGGGGCGAAGTGTCCATTGATGACGATGCTGTCACCTTCGCCGAGACGCTGCCTTCCAGGCAGCGAGGGCCGGAGGAGTGGGCCCTGACAGGGGAGCTGGGCCGCACGATCAACGAAGGACTGGGACTACTGCCCAATGACCAGCGTATGGCCATAACGCTGATCGATATTGAAGGCTACAGCTACGAAGAGGCCGCTGCTGTCATGAGGACGAACATCGGCACCGTGAAGTCACGGGTGAACCGCGGCAGGACCAAACTGCAGGACTTCTTGCGCGCCAGGCCGGAACTTTTACCTGCCAGTTTCCGTCTGAAAGACAGCGAGGAGCGCGGCTAATGACTCCCATTGCACTGAGCGCGCTCTGGTTCAGGGAAACTTGGACCACCCTTTGACATTGATACTAAAGGTGCAGGCCCGAGGCGCCTGCACGGAGCGCCCATGATGTTCCTGTCCCTCAAACGGCTGCTCAGCCACAAAAAGACATTGGACAACTCAACGCTGGCCTATATCGAAGGTACGGCCAACGCAGAACAGTCTCAGCGCGTTAGGGAAAGGCTGAAGGCGTCGCCGGAGCAGGCAGACGACGTTGAGAGCCTGCGGGCGACTGTCTCGCTATTGCATTCGGTAGGCCAGGCGAAGGCGCCGAGGTCGTTCGCGCTTCGAGAAGCGCCCGCCCCGGTGGTCTACCGCAGGCCGTGGTACACCCAAGCGCCTGCAATGGCAGCGGCGACTGCCGTGCTCGCCGTGGGCATACTGGTCGCAAGCGACCTCGGCGGCGCGCTCAGGCAGAGTGGGCGCTCGGCGCAGGCCCCGGTGGCAGAGTTCCAGTCGCTAACCGGCACAGGCGCTCGGGGCACTGAGGGGCTACCTGGAGAACTTGGCCTTGAAGGCACATCCGGGCCCGAAGAGCAGCCGCAAAAGTCTTCGACACAGGACGCATCGCCAGACTCGTCAGGCACTGTGACTCCAACGCCGACGCAGATTGCGGTAGCTCCCGCCATTTCCCCACAGGGCACGCCAGCTCCAGAGACCACGCTGGCGCCTAGGCTTATCACTGCCACAGTCACGCCCGGAGACGTGGCTGGCGGATATGGAATAACAGAGGACCAGGCCACCGCCCTGGCCGCCGCCGAGTCCAATGTCGCTCAAGATGCGACGGGCTTGAGCATCACATCAGCGCCCGCTCCAGGGGAGGGCGCCGCCCTGCCCCTCTGGCAGATCGAGGCCGCGCTGGCCGCCTTCGCAGTGCTCATGCTTGGCGCATGGGGATACCTCAGACGAGCGAAGTCATGACAGGCCTCCTCGCGTGCTACCCATATCCCGGCCGTCCTTATCACACCGGCCTCATGCCGGCCCTGAGGTCCTCGACAACGTCCCGCTGAAATACGTGGAACATTTCTTTGGCGACTGTCGTCTATACACATGACTGGCAGCCGCCAGGTCCTCTCCAGCATGGCAGCCACAACAAAACGTCACCATTGGGAGGGGCGCACATATTGCGCCCCAGACAGGAGAACAGAAGAAATGGGAAATCTGATGTCAAAACGGAACTGGGCCATCGCCGCACTGTCCGCGGGCTTCGTACTGATGGCCGCCGCGGCCTGCTCGGGCGGAGCGAAAGAGGCCACCGAGGTCCCATCTGCATCGAACGGGACCGGCACGGGCCTCTCGGTGCCCATCGTCGCAAACGGCTCAGGCGCGGCGGCATCTGCGGCACGTGGCGTGCCTGCTGCGCAGCAGTTCGCACCTGACTACGGCTATGCATACCAATCCGGCTCGTTCAGCACAGGCATCGTGGTAAACGGCATTGGCATGCGCTCGGTAGCCCCGGACATCGCCAAGGTCTACCTCGGCATCGAGGCACGTGACAAGACAGTCTCGTTGGCCCGAGAGGCCGCCGCCCAGGCGATGACCGGCGTGCGGGACGCGCTCAAGGCCGCGGGCGTTGCTGAGAAGGACATCGTGACCACATCATTCAGCGTCTACCCGGAGACCATTTGGGTCGAGGTCTCTGACAATATCGGCAAGCACAGCGAGCCGCGGATCATCGGCTACATAGTGAGCAACTCGGTCGAGGTCACGGTGCGCAAGATTGATGATGTCGGCAAAGTTGTTGACACGGCTGCCGACAAGGGCGGCGACCTGGTCCGCATCAACTCCATCCAGTTCACGCTGGCAGACCCGAACGCGCAGGCGGCAGACATGAGGAAGCTTGCGGCAGCAGACGCCAAGGCCAAGGCACAGCTTTATGCCGACGCGATGGGCGTCCGGTTGGGCCAGCTACTCTTCCTCAGCGAGGTGTCCAGCTCGGCCCCGGTCCTGCAGAAAGACCTTTACTCAGCCCGCGCAGAGGCGGCAGCCTTCGCGCCAACGCCAATAACGCCCGGCGAGATCGAACTCAGCGCCACTATCACGGCTGTGTTCGCCATCGCCCAGTAACAACCTAATGCTCAGGTCCCTCCCTGAGGAACGGAGCGCCCCCTGGTGCACGGCCAGGGGGCGCTTCGCGTTAACAGACCCCTCTCCCGCCGGGAGAGGGTTGGGGTGAGGGGAAGTCTGAATTTCGATGCCGGACCGTTCGGATGTCAGACTTGTCGGTGTCTAGAAGTCATCCCGATATTGCTTTGAGAGTGATCATTGCGCAGGCGATGAGGAGGAAGGCGAGGTAAGTGTGGGCATTCCGTTCCTTTCTGACGAGGAGGCGGTCGTAGTTCCCGATCCAG
>Ga0187893_10000219_pt1 | contig 142201 bp, 119 predicted proteins | sample MA1701074metaG_FD_139574 | JGI IMG/M metagenome (GOLD analysis project Ga0187893, IMG submission 139574) | White microbial mat communities from a basaltic lava cave in the Kipuka Kanohina Cave System on the Island of Hawaii, USA - MA170107-4 metaG ...
CAGAAATCAGCGATGCCTGGGTGCGGACGCCGATTGATGCTTTTATTCTTGCCAAACTGCGGGAAAAGAATCTGAAGCCCGCGGCGGAGGCTGAGCGACTGGCGCTGCTGCGCCGCGCCTACTACGATTTGCACGGCTTGGCGCCGACGCCGGAACAAGTTGACAAGTTTCTGCAGGATTCGTCGCCGGATGCCTGGGAGAAAGTAGTGAATGAGCTGTTGGCCTCGCCGCGTTACGGGGAACGCTGGGGGCGCCACTGGCTCGACCTGGTGCGGTATGGAGACACCGCCGGCTTCGAGCAAGATCCCCATCTGCTCTACGCCTGGCGTTATCGTGACTGGGTCATCGATTCCTTTAATAAGGACAAGCCTTACGACGTATTCGTAAAAGAGCAGATCGCCGGGGATGAGATCTATCCCGACGATCCTTCCGCTATGTCCGGCACCGGCTATTACACCGTGGGTCCGAATCGCGACATGCTCTACAAAGTTGAGGATGTCAACCGTATCGAGACGCTCACGGACTACGTGGATACAACCAGCTCGGTGTTTCTTGGCCTGACGGTTGGCTGCGCGCGCTGCCACGACCACAAGTTCGATCCCATCTCGCAACGGGATTACCATCGCATGCAGGCGATTTTCGTGGCGCTCGAGAAGACCGACATTTTCCTACAGTATGATCCGTCGCGGTCCTATAACCTGGCCGCCGTCTCGCGCCACGCCCGCTTGCGCGAGATCAGCGACCAGATCGAGGCCATTATGGGGCCTCATAAGAAACGTATCTCCGACGCCAAGTTGGCCGCCCTCGATCCCGAGGTGCAAGCCGCCTTTGCCGCCGAGGCCTCCGAACGAACTCCGCGCCAGCGAGAGCTTGTGGAACACAATCGCTCACTCACCGGAGCGCGCGACAGCGAAGTCCGAGCCGCCCTCTCCGCGGAGGAAACCGAACGCCTGCACGAGATTGAAATTCAGCTCGTGTCGATGTTTGCCAACTACAAGGACGGTCCCTTCTCGCCCGGAGTGCGCGATATTTCACGCGAGTCACCTAAGGTTCTGCTTCCCGTCCGCGGCAAGCCGGGTCCAGGGGAGGACGTAGGAGCAGGATTCCTCGAGGTCTTCAACCCGCCGCCGATTCCCGAGGCGCCGCTCGATGCCGCCACCAGCTACCGCCGCAAGGCGCTAGCCGAATGGATCGCGAGCGCGGATCATCCGCTGACGGCACGCGTGATGGTCAACCGCATCTGGCAATACCACTTCGGCGAAGGCTTGGTCTCGACACCTTCCGACTATGGCCGGCGCGGAGCGCCGCCGACCCACCCGGAGCTTCTTGACTGGCTCGCCACTGAGTTCATCGAGAACGGCTGGTCGATGAAAAAAATGCACCGGCTGATTATGACGTCATCGGTGTATCGCCTGTCGGCGATGGCGACGGCCGAAGCCCGGAAGCGCGATCCCAACAACCAGTTCCTGGGGCGGTTTTCCATGCGCCGTCTCTCGCCGGAAGAGATCCGCGATTCGATGCTGCTCGCCTCGGGCAGCCTCAATCTCAAGATGGGTGGCCGGCCCGTGGTTCCTCCAATCGATCAAGAGGAACTCCAGGGACTCAGCCAGGGTGCTAACTCGGCATGGCCTGTTACTGCCGACACTGACGAACACCAGCGCCGCAGCGTCTACATGTTCTCGCGGCGCACCTTCCGCCCGTCGATGTTTGAGTCGTTCGACGCACCCGACGGAATCCGTTCATGCCCCCGGCGCGACGCCTCAACGACAGCGCCGCAATCCCTGACCCTGTTGAACGGCATCTGGACGCTGGACCAGGCGCGCAATCTGGCGGCTCGCGTCGCGAAAGAGGGGGGCGCCGACAGGGACAAGATCAAGCTCGTTTGGCGTTATGCTTACGGGCGGAGCCCCGACGCCGGTGAGTTGGACAATGCCATGACGTTTCTAGCGGCGCAGCAAAAGACTCTGGGATCGCTCGACGCGGCGTTCACCGAGCTGGCCCGCGGCATTTTCAATACGAACGAATTTCTTTACGTGGAGTGATGATCCATGAAGAGCTATTCCCGTCGTGAATTACTGAGCGTGGCCGGGCGCGGTTTTGGATCGGTGGCTCTGGCGTCCCTGTTGCAAGCCGAGGCCCAGAATCCCCTAACTCCACGTCCGCCGCACGAGCCTGCGCGCGCCAAGGCGATTATCTACTTGTTCATGCACGGCGGCGTGAGCCATGTGGACACCTGGGACCCCAAGCCGGCCCTGGCGCGCTATGACGGACAGCGCATTTCCGCCGAGCAGGCGAAAGGCCTGAAGACGAACCGCATCGATTTCGCGAAAGCGCCGATGCGGGGCAGCCCCTGGAAGTTCAATCGCTGCGGCCAGTCAGGCATGGAGATTTCCGAGCTTTTCCCGCATATCGGGTCCAAGGCTGACGAGATTGCGCTCATCCGCTCTTGCCACGGTATTGCCTTCGATCACGCTCCGGCGCTTTATCTCGCAAACACCGGCTCGCAGTTTCCCGGGCATCCCTGCTTGGGGTCGTGGGTCACCTACGGTTTGGGAACGGAAAACCAGAATCTGCCGGCGTTCGTGGTGATGACCGACGGGGCTACGAAATCGGGCCCACAGGCCTGGGGATCGGGATTTCTCCCGGAGGTATACCAGGGCACGATGTTCCGGCGGGGCGATGTGCCCGTCATGAACCTGGCTACACCCCAAGGGATCACGCCCGAGGCGCAGCGAGCGACCCTCGATTTCATCGCGCGGCAAAATAGCAGGCATCTGGCGGCGCATCCCCACGAAACGGAACTCGAAGCCCGTATTGCGAGCTACGAGCTGGCCTACCGCATGCAGGCGACTGCTCCCGATGCTGTCGATCTATCGCGCGAATCGGAAGCCACCCGGAAGCTTTACGGCATCGGCGAGGACGAGACAGACGATTTCGGACGCAAGTGCCTTCTGGCCAGGCGGCTGGTGGAGCGCGGAGTGCGTTTCATCCAGCTATATTCCGGCACCAACATCGGCGCCGACTGGGATGATGCCCACAACGATCTGATTGTTTCCCACAATCGCATGTGCGGCAGGACAGACAAACCGATCGCGGGGCTGTTGACGGATCTCAAGGCGCACGGCCTGCTCGATTCGACGCTGGTGGTGTGGAGCAGCGAGTTCGGCCGCACGCCTCTCGCCGAGGGGCAGAACGGACGCGACCACCATCCCTATGCCTTTAGCATGTGGATGGCTGGAGCAGGCATCAAAGGCGGGCAGGTGCTTGGTTCGTCCGACGATTTCGGACTGCGTCCGGCGGAATCGCCTTTCAACGCGCACGACGTGAACGCGACGATTCTGCGCTTCCTTGGCCTCGATCACACCAAACTCACCTACTTCTACCAAAGCCGCGACGTGCGTCTCACCGACGTGCACGGCGAGCACGAGTTTACAAAGACGCTATTGGGGGCATAGGCCGGTCCCCGGGAGTATCAGGTCCAGACCGGGCGAGCGGCTTGCTATTCTGACAACCTGTCCACCTTGCGAATGGTCTCCGCGGGGCCCACTCGAAATCAGCCAGGCAAGGAGTCGTCTGTATGAACATCGTCGCAGCTCCTCGCTGGGCTGGAGTGCCCGTCCGCTACCGTGTTGTCGCCTTCGCTGTTTCCCTCGCCGCGCTCACCTATCTCGATCGCGTCTGCATTTCGGTGCTGGCGCCGCACATCATGGAAGAGTTCAACCTCTCACAAATCGAGATGAGTTACGTCTTCAGCGCTTTCACGCTCTCGTACGCCATTTTTGAAATTCCGACGGCATGGTGGGCTGATCGCGTCGGCAGCCGCCGCGTGCTGGCCCGCATCGTGGCCTGGTGGTCGGCGTTCACCGTGTTGAGCGGCGCGGCGTTCAACTACGTGTCGCTGCTGGCGGTCCGTTTTCTCTTCGGTATGGGCGAAGCCGGTGCGTGGCCCAACGCCGCGCGGGTCTTTTCCCGCTGGATCCCAGCCGGCGAGCGGGGCATGGTACAAGGCATCTTCTTCGCGGGCGCTCATCTTTCCGGTGGTGTCACGCCCCTGATCGTCGCCTGGATGCTCGGCTTTCTGACGTGGCGGTGGGTTTTCTTCGTTTGTGGAGCTGTCGGGTTCGTCTGGACGGCGGTCTGGTATTACTGGTTCCGCGACGAGCCCGCGGAACACCCCTCGATCAGCCCGGGGGAGGTCGAAAAGATCGTGCGCGAGCGGACTTTGCCCGCCGCGCACGGCGAAGAAGGCGGCACCTGGACTCGGATGTTCCGCCACCCCAGCTTCATCCCGCTCTGCCTGATGTATGTGGCTAACACCTACGGGTTCTATTTTCTGATTACGTGGCTGCCTACCTATTTGGCTAAGGCGCGCGGGTTTTCCGCGGCGGAACTCGGCGTGTTCTCCGGGTTGCCGCTGATGCTGAGCGTGGTCGCCGATTTGTTCGGGGGCTTTACGACCGATGGGCTGACACGGCGCTTCGGCTTGCGCTTTGGACGCGTCTCCGTGGGGGCGGGCGGGTACTTTGTCGCGACCCTGGCGATGCTCGGAGGCGCTGTGGTAACGGACGCCCGCACGGCCGCGGTTTTGATCGCGCTTGCGGCCGCGGCCTCGATGTTTACACTCGCACCGAGCTGGGCGGCATGCATCGATATCGGCGGGCGGCACTCCGGCGTGCTGAGCGCGGCGATGAACACGTCGGGGCAGATCGGTGGCATTCTTAGTCCGATCGTTCTCGCCTACATCGTGGACATTTTCGACAACTGGGCCATTCCACTCTACGTGATGGCCGGCCTCTACGCCATGGCGACAGTGAGTTGGCTCTTCATCCGCCCTGACAAGCCGATCGAAGAGATCGGTGTAGCCTGACACGTTATGATGTGCTCATGCCCGGTCGTTTTTTCCTTCCTGCCGTACCAGCCACTGCCGGCAGGTGTGCTCAATGATGGTTCCAGCTTATCCGGCAGCGCGCCAAGTGGCGGCGCAGGTACACGGCCGTTTGGCGCGGCACGTGGCGGTTCCTCATAGTGCCGAGGAGCCGCCGGCTCCTGTTCCCGATTCGCAGACCATCGAAGCCGTCATCGACGCGGCATTCTGGGCGAGCCTGCGGCGCGAGGAAGACCATATTCCGAAAATATCTCTGGCGCTGCTGCCGGTGGAGCAAGCGGTCCATCCTCTGCTGTTGGAGCGGGCGCTGCCGCTCAACCCCAACATGCTCGCGCGGCTGGCGCCGGCCGTCGAGCGGCCCGGCATCCATCTTGGAGTTTGGGCGGCTGCGGGGCAGCTCATGCTCTGGGGGACTGCGCGTATCCTGCCTGCGCATTGTCTTGTGGTCGAAGTTGTGGCGCCGGGACTCCTCGTGGTCAAGTATCCACGCAGTGGAGACGGCGGCAAGTTCGTGAATATTGCAGTGCTGGAAGCGGATCAGATCAAGATCATCGGCGAGGAGGTCTTAGGTTTGGCGGACGCGCCGCCGCTTCTTAGCCTTCTGTCGGACTGCGAGTCATCCGTTTCCTCCGCCGGCTCGGTCGATGTGCTCACGCAGTTGGCGACTTCGATGCGCGCCCATGGGCGAGGGGGGTCGCTGCTTGTGGTGCCCGCCGGCACTGAGCAATGGCGCGAGTCGATCGTGCTGCCGATTCCCTACGCCGTCTCTCCGTCCTACTCAGAACTTGCGGAACTCGTGCGCGACGGTCAGGGCGATCGACATCACCTTCGCTGGCAAGAGGCAGTGAATCGCGCCGTCAGCGGGCTTGGCGGTTTGACGGCGGTGGATGGAGCGACCATCATTACAGACCAGTTTGAACTGCTGGCTTTTGGAGCGACGATCGCCCGGCGCGACGGCGGTGTCCCGGTCGAGCGAGTCGCCTTGACGGAACCAATTGAGGGGGGTGTCTCGGCGATTGTCCATCCCGGGCAGATTGGCGGCACACGGCATCTTTCCGCGGCCCAGTTTTCCCAGGATCAAAAAGACTGTGTTGCTCTCGTCGCCTCCCAGGACGGACGATTCACTCTCTTTTCCTGGTCGCCGTGCGACGGGATCGTTCAGGCCCGCCGGGTCGAGACGCTCCTGCTGTGAAGGGCGCCTCAGCCGCACCATCATAGGACATTCATTCCGGGACAGCCGCATGAGCGGGGAAGGGTTCACGATCTGGACGGTAAGGCTGGCCACATTCCTTTACGCCGGTGCGTTGGTGGTTTGGATGACTGGCAACCGCAGGCCGTGGGCCCGGCTAGCCTGGACGGGCGCCTGCCTCTTCTATCTTGCCCACGTTTGGGGCGCTTTCGAATTTATCCATGACTGGAGTCATGCCGCGGCGTACAGCGAAACAGCGCGGCAGACGGAGGAGCTGTTCGGCCTGAACTGGGGAGGGGGGATCTACCTGAACTACGCCTTCACGATTCTTTGGCCTGCGGATGCAATCTGGTGGTGGGTGGACAGCCAAAGCTACGAGCAGCGGCCCCGCTGGGTTGCGGTTGGCGTACACTCGTTTCTCGCCTTTATGTTTTTCAACGGCGCGGTCGTGTTTGCATTGGGCCCCATGCGCTGGGCGAGCATTGCCGCCACGGGACTATTGCTCCTCTGGTGGTGGAAAACGGAGCGTGTTCGTGAACGAGCGCGGCGGACTCATGGGATCTAAGGGAGTTTGTACATTCCCCGCGGTGGTCGGCGCTCCTTCTCCCCGGTAGCGCGCCCAGATCCGCCTTGTCTGCCGATCGCTCAGTCCTAACGCCTTCGCTTGATCCGCCGGATGCAGCTACTCACGGAGTTTTGGGTCACAGGGCGCCGAACGTTTTCCACAGGGAAGTCCGCGGGTGTATACTGCGCACATCGAGGGTGGCAGATGGAGGTGTTCTCCAAGGAGGGCAGACCATGTGCGCTCACGCTATTCGGTTACTCCTGCTTTTGACCGCTGCTACGGCCGCTGTTTGGGCCGCCGATCCTGTACTGGGAACCTGGAAGCTGGACTCAACCAAATCGAACTTCCGGCCGGGGCCGCCGCCTGCTAACCAGACCCGCGTTTATGAAGCAACTCCCGAAGGAGTGAAGGTCACGATTACTACCACCCATGCCGACGGACAGTCCACTACGATCGAACATCCTGCGAATTTCGACGGCAAGGACTACCCGGTCACGGGATCAGCCCAACCGTACGCGATCTCACTAAAGAGGATTGACGACTACTCATCCGAGTCCACTTTGAAGCACGCAAGTAAGATCATAGGGACGGCGAAACGCACTGTATCGAGTGACGGCAAGACAATGACTGTCAGCTACCAAGGTCTGGACGGGCGGGGCCGGCAGGTCGATAACGTGGCGTTTTACGTGAGAGAAGAGTAGACAATCTCGGGAGCGTTTCCTTGGCCAGCGGGCTAACGGTGGAAGCCAGGCCCGCGTGAGGAGGGGAGCGGTTCCGTTGCCCGGTTTGGTTCTCGTCGCTGACCTCCCGGTTCCGAGTCACCAACGCCTACGTCGCCGGGAAGGTGTCCCTGCTGCTCAGCCGGCTTGCCCGTCAGCCCTGTAATCAGTGCATTCCTCCTTGAGGTGCGTTGCACACGCATCGGCCTTGCGCGCCAGCGCAGATCCCGCCTCGAAGTATGAAACATAACTTGGCCCAAGCCAGTCCTAATAGTGGAGGCTGCAAACGACGAAAACTAGAGAAGGAGGAGCACGCATGAGAAAAGTCTGCTGGATGCTGACCGGGATGACATTCGGAGCGGCTGCGGCGATACTGGCCGCTCCGCAAGCCGGCTGGAAAACGCGGCGCGCGATTCGCCGCAAGGCCGAAGACGGCTACGAGTATTTCGAGGACACCCGCCGCGATCTGGTCGAAAGAGGCAACGAGCTTTGCCACCAAACAAAGGATCAGGTGGACCACGCCGTCGGAGAAGTAACCCGCCGGTTCAAGTCGCTGGTGGCGTAGAGGGTGAGAGTCTTTGAACCGTTGTCAGGAACGGCGGGCGGGGAGTTCATAGCTCCACACAAGAGCCTCGTTTCCCGAAAATAGCTTGGAACCAGGTGGATGGTTCGCGGCTTTCTTCCTCTGACTTCAACCGCCTGCCTAGACTGCGGGGAAGTGTGGACCTGCGCTTCTTCCTACTTTTTTGTTCCCGAGGGTTGTTTGCTGGTGAGGCGCTCGATGAAGCGCGTGTCGAGGTTGCCGAGGTTGAAATCGGGGTCGGCCATGATGCGCTGGTGCAGGGGAATCGAGGTGTAGATGCCCTCGACCACGAACATGTCCAACGCGCGCTGCATCCGCGTGATCGCCTCGGTACGGTCATGGCCGCAGGCGATCAGCTTGGCGATCAAGGAATCGTAATAGGGCGGCACGAACCAACCTGAGTAGGCGGCGGTGTCCACGCGCACGCCGATGCCACCCGGCAACTGCAATTGCGTGATCTTGCCGGCCGAGGGCGTGAACGTCTGCGGGTTTTCGGCGTTGATGCGGCACTCGATGGCGTGGCCGCGAATCTCGATCTTCTCCGGCAGCATCGAGGAAAGCGGCTCGCCGCTCGCCAAGAGGATCTGGCTCTTCACCAGATCGACGCCCGTGACGGCCTCGGTGACCGGGTGCTCCACTTGAATGCGGGCGTTCATTTCGATGAAATACAGCTCGCCCTTTTCATCCATTAGAAACTCGACGGTGCCGGCGTTGGTGTAGCCGATGGCTGAAAGCGCGTTGCTGATACGTTCGCCCAAGCGGTCGCGCATACCGGAGTCGATGCCGGGCGAAGGGGCTTCCTCCAACAGCTTCTGGTGGCGGCGCTGGATCGAGCACTCACGCTCGCCCAGGGTCACGACGCGGCCTGTGCTGTCACCCAGCACCTGAAATTCGATGTGCCGGGGGCGCTCGATGTACTTTTCAAGGTAAACGTCGGCGCAGTGAAAGCTAATGGCGGCTTCATGTTGCGCCTGATGAAAGAGATCCGGCAGCTCTTTCGCGCCGGTGACGACACGCATGCCGCGTCCGCCGCCGCCCGCCGCCGCCTTGATAATCACCGGGTAGCCAATCTCACTCGCCCAACGTTTTGCCTCGTCCAGAGACTTCAGCGGGCCGTCCGCGCCCGGCAGAATCGGCAAACCGGCTTCTTTTACCTGGCGGCGTGCTTGCGCCTTGTCGCCCATCAGGCGAAGGGCATCGGGACGCGGGCCGATGAAGTTGATCCCCGAGACCTCGCAAACCTCGGCAAAGCCGGCATTCTCCGCGAGAAAGCCATAGCCGGGATGAATGGCGTCGACGTCGGTGATCTCGGCCGCGCTGATGACAGCGGGAATGTTCAGATAACTATCCGTGCTGCGAGGCGGGCCGATGCAAAGGGATTCGTCGGCGTGCCGCACGTGCAGGGCGGTACGGTCGGCTTCGGAGTAAATCGCTACCGTCCGGATGCCCAGGTCTTTGCAGGCCGCGATGATCCGCAGGGCGATTTCACCGCGATTGGCGATAAGAATTTTTCGAAACATGAGTGAGAGCGGGACTATTTGTTCGCCTTAATGGCGAACAGAGCTTCTCCGTACTCAACCGGTTGCGCATTCTGCACAAACCGTTTGACCACCACGCCCCCCATCTCGGCTTCAATTTCATTCATCAGTTTCATGGCTTCGATGATGCAGAGTACCTGGCCGGGATCGATGCGGTCTCCGACCTGGACAAAGGGAGGTGCGCCTGGAGAAGCTGCTTCGTAGAAGGTGCCGACAATCGGAGCGGGAACCATGATGAGGTCCTCCCCTTCCGCGGCCTTCTCCTTGGGCGCTTCGGTGGGCGGCGCGACGCCCCCTGAAGCTGCATTCGCACCCGCAATCGCTGGCGCGGCTGGGGCCTCGGGCAGAGCTTGCGAGCCGGAGACGACCACGTAAGGAAGCGGATGCGAGTTGTTCTCGGAACTGGGCCCCCGGCGAACGCGAATCTTCTCGTCGCCGCGCTCCAACTCGAATTCAGAGATATCGCGCTCGCAGATGGCGTCGAGGATTTCCTTGATTTCGTCCAGATTCATTGATCTATCACCCGCTTCCCGCAGGCCTGCGAAGGCGCTTTGCGGACCTGTTTCGATCCCTCGGCACCCCAATCAGAGAGAACGTAGTCGCCGCGAGGTTGGCGTGAGGACGTCACAGCCGCTCCTGGTAACTACAACGACGTCTTCGATGCGGACGCCGCCCGCGCCTTCGATATATACACCTGGCTCGATCGTGATGACCATTCCGGCGAGCAAGCGTTGCTCTTCGCGCGGCCCTATGCGCGGCGCTTCGTGGATCTCGAGTCCCAACCCGTGTCCCGTTGAATGTTTGAAGGCCTGCTCAAGCCCGAATCGTTGCAGCACCTGGCGCGCGGCTCGATCGACGGTCGCCGCTTTCACACCCGCCTTGACCTTCCCGATCGCGGCCTGCTGCGCCTCCAGGACGGCCCGCACCCACTGGCGTTCGCGGCTGGGCAAACTTCCCATACAAGCCATGCGGGTCATGTCGCTTGTATAGCCATCGAGTATAGCACCCTGGTCAATCACGATCAAACTATTATGAACCAAGGACTTAGCGCGTGGGGAGGCGTGTGGGAGGGCGGCCTGCGGCCCGCTTGCGACGATCGTATCGAAGGCTGCCTTTTCCGCTCCCAAATGCCGCATTTGATATTCGATCTCGGCCGCCAACTGCGTTTCCGTCCAGCGAGCCTGGGCGCGGTGGCAGGCTCGCTCGAATGCCCGCGAGTTCAGGATCACCGAGCGGCGGATGCTTTCAATTTCGGCGGCAGTCTTGACGGCGCGCAAACGTTCGACGAGGCCTGTAACAGGTTTGAGACGCAGATCGCGGAGGGAATCAAGGTGCTGATACTGCTCAAAAGAGATACGGTTTCCCTCGAAGGCGAGGCTGCGAAAGCGCTCCTTGCGGATGTCTTTCTCCAGCCGCAGAAGCGGACTGCTGCGCGAGACGGCGATCTCAATGCCAGAGGTCTGCTCGTGCGCCTGTGTGTCGTATCGGCCGTCTGTGTAGAGAACCGACCGCTCTGGAGTGATGAGCAGGTACCCGCTGCTGCCTGTGAATCCGGTCAGATAACGGATGTTTGCCTGCGCCGAGACCAGGAAGGCCCTGATTTGCTTTTGAGCCGCAAGGTCCCGGAATGCGGCCACGCGGCGCGTATTGTCGGCGCGGGGATCCTCGGCCGCTTGAGAAACGCGCCGACTCATTCGGTATTCTCGGAGACCCGAATGTAGAGTCCGTTGAACTGGGGAAAGAATTCAACCTTCGGAAAGCTGTCGACGTCAAGCACAAGGCGCGCCACGGGCGGATCGGCCGAATGCTGGGCCGCGCGCACGCGCTGTACCTGCGGGTGGTCCACGATTTGATCCAGCTTGTCATACGGAAGCGCCACCCGGACGCCGGGAAGATCGACGACAATGCGATTCGGATTTTCGAGACGGAAGGTCTGATAGACGGGCACCGTTCCCGTGCCCGCGAAAACGCGCACCGCGCCTTGCATGGTTGTCACGAAAAATTGGTGCATTTCACCAGCCGCCAGGGCCGGAGCCGGAGCTGGCTCGACCGGCCCGGGAGGGGCCGGAGCATCTTCAGCCGGGGCCGATGACCGGTCTTGCACCGGTGCTGCCGCGCTAGGTTCAATGTCCGGTGTAGTGGTAGGGGCTTCGAGCGTAGCCTGCAAGTGGACCGGCTCCTCGGGCGTGGCTTGCTCTTCGAAAGCGGACGCCGGGGCGGAATCCACGCCGCCCGCCGCTGTGCTGCGGATGGTTTGCTCGGCGTGTATGGAAGCCGACTCGAATCTCTTGAACTGCGTGAACAGGATGATGCACCCCAGCAGCAGGAAGGTCCCACCGAGCATCAACTCCGTGCCCGAAACGAAGGAATGACGGGCCATCGGCGCCAGGGGCACATCGATTCTCCCCGCCACGCCGTGGCTTCGCAGCAGATTGACGCGAATCATAGGTCGTCGAAGCTCCTCAGCGCGAGGCCCACCGCAATCGTCATCGCCGGGCTGTGCGACGCAGCGATATCGCCGGCCTCCGTAGATCCCGCGTAGTGGATGCGATGGAAGGGATTGATGACGTCAGCGGCAAGTCCTGTTTGCTCTCCGATCGCGAGAGCGAGCCGCGGATCCCGCGCGGGGCCGCCGGAAAGGTAGATGCGCCCAATCAAACCCGGTGTCGCCCTCTCGGCCAAGTCGTCCCAGTGACGATCGATCTCGCGAACGATCCGGACCGCCAAGTGAGGAGACTGGAAGCTTCCCCGCTGCAGCGCGATGGTGGCGCCGCGGGAATACAGCAGCGTCCCGCCCCGGACCAGTGCTATTGTGGCCTCGCGCGCGCCCACATGAAGCAGTAAGTTTACTTCTCCGGGCTCCGGCTGATAGTTGTAGGCAAAAGCATTGGTCAGGGCGCAGGCTTCCACGTCCACGACCGCGGCGGTCATTCCAGCCAAAGTGACGGCTTGACGAAGCCAGTCAACCTGCTCCGGAGCCGAGCTAACCCACAATAGGGTACGGCGGGCCGCATCTTCACTCCGGCTGAGTTCGACGCAGTCAAAAGCAGCATTGGATATGGGGTAGGGAACAACCTCCTGCGCTGTTTTCTCAATCAGCGCCACAAAGTCCTCGCCGGCCCGGCCGCGCACCTGATCGGCCTGGCAGTAAACGCGGTCCCCGCCCGCAGCCACAGCGGCCGTGGTTGTCCGCAGATGAAACATAGCGCGCAGAGATCGCAACCGTTCGGAAAGGAGTAAAGGGTCCGTAAGAACTCCCTGCGTCAGGGCCAGAGTCGGAGTCTCGGCGAGAGCGGCCTCCTTCAAATGAATCTCGCCACGCCGCCGCATGAGCACGACCGCTTTGATGCTGTGGGAGCCGATGTCCAGACCAAGCAGTGGCTTCGTGCGTCGCAAGGGCCACAGCCTGGGCGGAAGGCGCGATGGCTCCTTGGCCACTGGCGAGGGAAGTCCTGCGTCCTTCGGCTCGGCGGGACGGTCCTGTGTCCAAGGGGCGGCGATGGTCTTGAGCAGCGACATCCTCGATCTCTATCCCGGCGGCGCGATCAACGAAAACTCCTGGCCAGATCCTCCGCAAGCAGCAGCGCCCGGTCCGCGAGGTTCTTTGCCAACGTCAAATCGCGTTCGCGCGCCGTTTCCGCCTGATTGATAAAAGCGCGAATGCGCCGCACAGCCTCCATCTGATCGGGCCGCAACGTATGGTTGAGGATGACCGCCAGGTTCCTGCGGGCCGCTTCGATGCTGTTGTCGATGGTGCGGTGATAGGCCTGGCGTTCCTCGGACGTCAGGATTTGACCCAGCCGGGGCACTGGAGGGGAGACCTCGGTTCCGTCGGGCGCCGGCCGGTCGTCCGAGGCCGTAGCCTGGACCGGCCGCTGTGGCTGGGGCGGAGGCTCCGTCGCCGGAGTGCCGGGAAGATCGCGTCCCGCCAGCGGCCCGAGAGGTTCGGGGGCGGCGTTCGCGGGGATGGGCTCGGCCTCTGGGATCTTTGTCGTCGTCTGGGGCTCCGAAATCAGCTCCGGAGGCGGCGCTATGGGGCCCGTAACAACGGCGGGTGGCGGTGGAGACGAGGGGGCAGCGGTCGCTTTCCGATTGCGGCATCCGGCGAAGCCGGCCGCCAGAACCAAGATCAACGCCACCGGCAGAAGACGGCTTTCGCCTGCCCCTGCGCGCCAGAAGACGGGCCTCCCGGGATGCGGCAAGAGCGCTCCGGCGTTACCTACATCGGCTTGGATTCCCGCACTCATTAGATTTGTCTCCGGCCTATTCGCCGGAGACCGCCAAATATCGACGCGAAATACTCCTGAAAAACCGCGGCGACGAGGGTGGTCAGATTTGGCCGCCCACCAATCCTCGTCAAACGTGGCGGGGCGCCGGCTCGGGCGGACGCGGCTGCGGGAGGGGGCCGCGTTCCTCTTGGACCGCAGGGAGGCGGAGCCGGAACTCCGTACCAGTACCAAGTTCACTTTCGAAGTCAATTGTACCACCGTGCAACTGCACGACACGGAAGGTCATCGCCAGTCCGATGCCGGACCCTTTGCCCTTGGTCGTGAAGTAGAGGTTATAGATCTTGTCGCGAACGTCTTCGGCAATGCCGACACCCTGATCTTTCACGGCAAAAATCCAGCCGCCCTCTACCTCCTCGATACGAATCAGGAGGCACCCGCCGTTTTTCATCGATTCCATGCCGTTAACAACGATATTGAGAATGGCTTGGATGAGCAGGTCGCGATCCCCTTGGATGGGAGCTTCCTTAAGCTGCGCTTCGAGCGCGACCTCGACCCTTTGCGCCCGCGCGTCCGGCGCCACCAGGGAAGCAACTTCCTGGGCGATCCTGACGAGGTCCACGCGCTGCATCCTCACGTCGATGGGGTGCGTGAAATCGAGGAAGCTCTTGACCACACGATCCAGGCGCGTGATTTCCCGGCCGATCACCTCGATTTCCGAGACGGTTTCCGGCGAGGTCGAGTTGAGCTTTGCTTTGAGCACCTCCAGATGCAAGGCGATGGAATTGAGAGGGTTCTTGATTTCGTGCGCCGCGCCACTCGTCAGGCGGCTGATGGCCGCCAGACGGGTGGCGACGTCCAGCTCGGACGCGATCCGGCGGCGCGGCTCTGCGTCGCGCATTGTCACCAGCAGGCCCGCCCTCTCGCGGCTCGGGAACTCCTCGAGAACCTCCACGCTGACCAGCACCCTAGTGGCCGCGCCTCCAACAGAAATCGCGACTGGATGGTCCTTTACGTCCCTTTTCAGGTGTGCGGCGCTGTGAACAACCGTGCCAAGCTCGGTCGAAGGCGGAAAAATCTCGGCCAAGGGCTTGCCCATCGACTCCCAGCGGCCCACGCCCAGCAGGCGCGTTGCGCTGCGGCCGGCCATGATGAGGCGGTCATCGCTGCCAAACAGCAGCACAGCCTCTTCCATGCGGTCCATGAGCTGGTTGATATTCGAACGCAGCTCGGTGGCATCCGCTTGCGCGCCCCGAAACTGTTCGCCCAGGACGCTCAGTTTCGATTCGACGGCCGCCACCTCCGTGGATGTGTCTTCCATCGTCTCAAGGCCTTCGCCGCGGGTAATGCGGTCGATGATCTCGCTGATGCGCGCGAGAGGGCGGAACGCCAGGTTCGATGCCACCACGGCCAGCAGGACGGAAAGCAGCAATGAGAGGGCGGATACGATAGCCAGGTCCTGAATCTGCGGCATCATCTGGGTGCGGAGCAGAACCGTCGAGATGATGACTCGCACGGTGAAAACAACCTCCTGCTGCTCCCGCAAGCCGAGCGCCTGCGACACCTCATAGTCCTGATTGCGGGCCAGCAACTCATTGAGCCGCGCCCACATGCTCTTGCGCTCGAACTCTTCGAAACTGGGGAGCGCCTGCATCTTTTGGCCCACCCGAGACGGCAGGGAAGCCACCAGGACGCGATCGTCCTCGCCAGTAACAACGACTTCCACCGCCGAGCGTGAGTTGCCGGCCTGCGTCTCCATGAGCGCGCTCAAGCCCACGTCCTGCTCGACAACCTCCGTCCAGAACGCCTTGATTTCCTGGACGTCGGTCAAAGGTTCAGTGCGTTCGTCGGTGCGGCGGGTGACCAGATCAACAATGTAGCCTTCGACCTGCCGGGCGTTGTTTTGCGCCAACTCGAGGGAGTCTTGAAAACGCGTCTTGGTCATGTCGTGGATGTTGAGCACCGAGAGCGACACCACGACCACCACCACGAGGGCGACGATCGAAAGCTGCAAGCGGGTTTTCAGCGACATGACGCGATATGTAGCCCGGCGGGACCTTACGGCATCATCTCTACGACCCGCACGCGCTGCCGAGAGCGGCAGGGATGGCAGAGGCGTGCGATCGAGGCCACACTTGCTAGACGCCGTATTCTTTCAGCTTGTTGTGCAGCGTCTTCAAGCTGATTTCGAGGATTTGCGCCGCGCGCGTTTTGTTGTTTCCTGTGTGCTCGAGAGTGCGGAGAATCAGGGCTTTCTCGGCGTCGCGAACGGTTGTGCCCACGGGGAGTTCAACCGCATTCGGGTCGCGGGGTGCGCTGGATTCCGCGCCCTTGGGACCACCACCCAGGGTTCCGACAAAGTGGCTTCGCCGGATGCTCCCTTCGCCGGCCAGAATCACCGCCCGCTCGAGCACGTTACGTAGTTCTCTGACATTACCGGGCCAGTCGTGGCCGCGTAGATCTTCGATCACGTCGGGACTCAACTCCGTCACCTTACATTCATGTTTCTTGTTGAGATCGGCGACGAGCGCGCGTGCGATCGGAAGCAGGTCATCCATATGGTCCCGCAGCGACGGCAAGTGAATGCGGAAGACATTCAACCGGTAAAAGAGGTCCTCGCGGATTTCGCTCTTGGCAAGGGCTTCGTCGACGTTCTTGTTCGTGGCCGCGATCACGCGGACATTGACATCGAGTTCCTTGGAGCCGCCAAGCCGGCGCACGCGGGAATCTTCAAGCACGCGCAAAAGCTTCGCCTGCGTACCAATGGGCATGTCGCCGATCTCATCGAGCAAGAGCGTGCCGCCGTCAGCGAGTTCAAAGCAGCCGGAGCGCCGCTGCACGGCACCGGTGAAAGCGCCTTTCTCGTGGCCGAACAACTCGCTTTCCATCAGCGTTTCCGGCAGAGCGGCGCAGTTTACCGCGACAAAGGGCCCACCCTTGCGCGGGCTCAGCCGATGGACGGCCCGCGCCACCAGTTCCTTTCCCGTGCCGCTTTCCCCCGTGATCAGGACGGCGGCCCGGCTGGGCGCGACTTGCCGTATCATCGAAAAAACCTGTTGCATCTCGGGAGATTCGCCAACCAGGCCCTCCAGCACGCCCTGGTAGCTGAGCTGACGCTGCAGGCGGTCTGTTTCCTCGTTGAGACGCCCTTGCGACACCGCCCGCGCGAGCAGAACCTTCAAGGCATTGGCTTGAATCGGCTTTTCGAGGAACCAGAAAGCCCCCAGGTCGTGAACGGTCTTGAGGGCGTTCTCAATACTCCCGAAAGCGGTCAGCACGATGGCCGCGGGCCCGCTGCCATCCAGGGCCAGACGCCGTAAGAGCTCGAAGCCATCCATGCGCGGCATGCTGAGATCGGTCACCAGCACGTGGGCCGCAAAGGAATCCAGCTTTTCCAGTGCGGCTTGGCCGTCTTGGGCTGTCTCGACGGTAAAGCCCCAGGACGAGACCAGGCTGGCCAGCCCGTTACGCTGATCGTCTTCGTCGTCAACGATCAGAACGCGTCCTGCGCTTGGGCTTTCGGGTTCGCTCATCAGCACCTATTCTAGCGAACCAGGAGCGTGCCGCCCCGTTGGAAACGCCCGTAACTGCTGAAATATCTAGCCCCTCCGGCCAGATGCGAGAAAAGCGTGAGCCGAACGTCCGGTCGTGACGTCCGAGGGACCATTGCCGAGGAAGGTCCCCGATTTGAGGCCGGGGGAGAAGGCGGCCACGGGGGGCGGCTTCTTGCCTTTTCCAATGGCGGGAAACTACAATAAGACTTCGCGTTTATAGAATCCGGCGCGGGACAGAAGTGGGCGTTTGCCCACTTTTTTATTGCACTGACGGGCCGTGGTGCTCCGGGCATGGCGAACCAGTTACAGACGGAGGAAAAAATCCGCCAAATCGCTGAGCGGGTGGCTTCCTCGGAGGGGCTGGAGATTGTTGAAGTTACCCTTCGCGGGGGCGGACGTCAGCGGTTGCTGCGGGTGTTCATCGACAAGCCGGGCGGCGTTTCGCACGCCGACTGCGAGTTGATCTCGCGGCAGGTGGGGACAATTCTTGACGTCGAGGACATCATGTCCAGCTCATACCGGCTGGAAGTGTCGTCACCGGGGCTGGACCGCAAGCTTTTGAAAGCGGCGGACTATGAGCGCTTTGCCGGAAAGAAGGCGCGCGTGAAGCTGCGTCAACCCGTGGACGGGCAGCAGCAGTTTACGGGACGCTTGCTGGCGTCGGAGGCGGGCGCCATCGGCGTGGCGGTTGAATCGGGCCCCGTGGTTCGTTTCCGGTTTGAGGACGTCGAGCAGGCCCGTCTGGTCGTAGAGCTTTGACCTGGGAGCTTTGAGGTCACGATGGAAAATTTGTTTTCACAAATCGAGGACTTGAGCAAAGCCAAGGGCATTGACCCCCAGATCGTTATTGATGCCATCAAGGACGCCATCGTGGTGGCGGCACGCAAATACTACCGCACGATGGAAGATCTGGTTGCCGAGTTCAATCCGGAAAGTGGCCTAATTCAGGTCTATGCGGTTCGCACCGTTTCGGATTTGGTCGCCAATCCCGCCAAGGAGATCAGTCTGGCGGAGGCGCGGAGCACGCATCCGGACGCCGAGATCGGGACCGAAGTGCGCTATGCGAAGCCGACGGAAGCGCTGGGAAGGATCTCCGCGCAGCTTGCCAAGCAGGTGATCTTTCAGAAGATTCGGGAAGCGGAGAGGGAAACGATTTTTAATGAGTTCTCCGACAGGATCGGTGAGATCGTACCCGCCACCGTCAAGCGCACGGAAGGATCGGATCTGATTGTGGACCTTGGCCGGACCGAAGCCCGGCTGCCCCGCCGTGAGCAGTCAAGGCTGGAGAGCTTCTCTCCAGGTGACCGGATCCGCGTTGTCATCAAGGCCATCGAGAAGGCCGGCCGGGGCCCGGCGGTGGTCGCCTCGCGCGCCGCCGAAGAACTGGTGAAGACTCTCTTCGAGCAAGAGGTCCCTGAGATTTACGACGGGACGGTACAGATTCGCGCTTGCGCCCGGGAGGCCGGAGAGCGAACCAAGATCGCCGTGCAGTCGAGCGACCGGGACGTGGACGCTGTAGGCGCCTGCGTCGGCATGAAGGGCATGCGCGTGCAATCGATCATCCGCGAGCTGCGCGGGGAGAAGATCGACATCATCGAATACTCCGACGACTCGATCGATATGGCTACCCGCGCCCTGAGTCCCGCCAAAATCAGTCGCGTTTCCATCATCGATGGCTCGCAGAAACACCTGGAGGTCATTGTCGACGACACCCAGCTTTCGCTGGCCATCGGCAAAAAAGGGCAAAACGTGCGCTTGGCCGCCAAGCTGATGGGCTGGCGGATCGATATTAAGAGCGAAGAGGAAAAGCGGCAGGAAGTGGAATCGGCGATGGCCGCCATGGTTGGATCCGGGACGCCGGTAAGTGTCCTGCTGGAGCACGGCTTGGGCGAGAAGCTGGTTGACAAGCTTCTCGACGCCGGAACGTCCACGGTCGAACGTCTCGCGGACATGACTCCTGAGCAGCTCGCTGAGATTTCGGGAATTGGCCCGAAAATGACCGAAAAAATCCAGCTTGCCGTCAACAGTTACTACTCGCAATTCGAGGAAGGCGAAACCCCGCCGCAGTATGAAACCGAGGCGCCGGTTCTGACGCCCGCGCCGGCCGTGGGTGGTCCAATTGCGCCCCCGCTGCAGGTTCGGGCGGCCGTTGAGACCGTCGAGGCGCCCGCTGCCGCCGCGGTCATGCCGGGGCTGCCCGTTGAAGGCGAGGAGGCCGAAGCGGGTGAAGAAGAATACGAAGACTTTGATACCATGAGTGCTGGCGAAGCCGCGGCCGGCGCGGCTAACGACGCGGAAGAAAACACCCTCGATCCAGAGGGAGAAGAGCAAGAGGGGAACGGCCCCGGCAGAGGTTAATACATGAGGCCATAGTCACCGAGGAGAGGCGTCCGCTTTGAAATCGAAGAACAATGTACGGATCAACGAGCTCGCGCGCGAGCTTGAAGTGAAGGCTCAGGCGATCTTAGAGGCTCTGCCCGAGATCGGCGTCCAGGAAAAGAAAACGCATTCGAGTTCACTGGAAGAGTCTTTAGCCAAGGAGATTCGTGAGTATTTCCGCAAGAAGGCCGAGCAACCGGTCGACGAAATCGAGGTTCACCTGGAAAGTCCCGCCGACACGATCGCCTCTGTAAGGTCCGCGGATGCCAGGGCCCAGGTTTCGGCGCAGCCGATTCCGTCGACAGCTCCGCCGGCCGCGCCGCCGATCCTAAGTGGGGGCGGGATGCCCTTGCGGCCTCCGATACAGGCCCTTCGTCCTCCTCTCAGAAAAGCGGCTCCCGCGGCCAAGACTGTCGAAACACCGTCGGACCTTGTGACACCTCCCCCTGCTTCTGTCGGGCCCGCTGTTCCTGGAGCGCCTGTCGCCCAGCCGCCGCAGGCTCGCGTTTCCACCCCGCCCGCCATTGCCCCGGGGCGCAGAGTCAAGCCAATTCCAAGTCAGCCCGCGGCGGGCGCCGTTGCCCGCGGTCCGCGCGCGCCATTGGCGCCGGATCTGCCTCAGGCAAGGCCGCCGGCCGCCAGATCAGGTATCGCTGCCCCCATCCGCCCGCCGGTCGCTGGCGGAGTCCGCGAGACCGGCAGGGCAATAAGGGCTCCCGGATCGCCCGCGCAGGCAGGGCCCGGTCAACCGGTAAGCCGCGCCGCGCCCCAGGCGGGCCGGCCCGTGCGAAAGCCGGTCCTGGTCCCGGGCCAGCCGATTTATCAGCGTCCTAAGCGCCCCGCACCGGCTCTGCCGGGGATGCCCTCCAGGGGACCCGGTCAGCGCCCAGGCGGCAGAATGGGGCATCCAACCACGCCCGGTGCGCCTACGCTCGTTCCGGGCGCCCCGGCTCATCGCCCACACGACCCGCGGCGGCCGATGCGGGGGGCGCATGGGCGTCCGGTGCGCGACCGCGAGGCGGAGCGCGAGCAGGAGTTTCTGAAGAGGCAGAACTTTCCCAAGGTGTCGGCCGCGCCTCCTCAGGCCGTGAACAAGGAAGTCACCATCAGTCCCGGCACCACGGTGAAAGAACTCGCCGAGAGGCTTGGTATCAAGGCGAATCTTGTGATCAAGGCGCTTGTCGACCGCGGTCTTTTCGCGACCATCAATCAGACCCTTGATATTGAGTTGCTGAAGGATCTCTGCAAATACTTCGGAGCGACGACGACGGAGACGAGCTTCGAGGAAGAGACGATGCAGGAGCTGGAGCTGGCCGAGGCCCCGGCAGACAAAGAGAAGCGGTCCCCCGTGGTTACGGTCATGGGGCACGTAGATCATGGCAAGACCTCGCTTCTCGACGCCATCCGCCAAAGTAATGTGGCGGCTCGGGAGGCCGGTGGCATCACGCAGGCGATCGGGGCCTATCACGTCACTCACAAAGACCGGCGAATTGTTTTCATCGACACACCGGGCCACGAAGCTTTCACCCGAATGCGCGCCCGCGGCGCGAAGATTACGGACGTCGTTATTCTTGTGGTTGCTGCCGATGACGGCGTTATGCCGCAGACGCTTGAAGCGATTGATCACGCCAAAGCGGCCGGTGTGCCGATCATGGTGGCGATTAACAAGATCGATGTGCCCAACGCGCAGCCCGACCGCGTCAAGCAGCAGCTCGCCGATCGCGGACTTCTGCCGGAGGACTGGGGCGGCGACACGGTGATGGTGCCCGTGTCGGCGAAAACGAAAGAGAATCTGGAACTCCTGCTGGAGATGGTGCTGCTCGTTTCCGATCTGAACGAGTTGACGGCCAATCCTGCGCGGCCCGCGGTGGGAACCGTGCTCGAAGCGAAGCTCGACCGGGGTCAAGGACCTATCGCTACCGTGCTCGTGCAGAACGGCACCTTGCGGCTTGGCGATTATTTCCTGGTGGGATCGGTTTTCGGCAAGGTACGCGCCATGATCGATGACCGCGGCGAGAAAATTAGTGAAGCGCCGCCATCGACGGGCGTTGTGGTCCTTGGACTCGAAGGCCTGCCGCAACCGGGCGACCTTCTGCAGGTTGTGTCCGACACCGACAAGGCCAAGAAGGTCGGCGAATTCCGCGAAGAGAAGGCGCGCGAACAGAACCTCTCCAAGACATCGCGCCTCTCGCTGGAACAGTTCCAGGAGCAGCTCAAGGCCGGCGACATAAAGGAACTGCCTCTCGTGCTCAAGGCCGACGTGCAGGGTTCAACAGAGGTTCTGACCGACACGCTCCAAAAGCTCTCCAACAACAAGGTTAAGGTCCTCATTGTGCGCAGCGGCGTTGGCGCGATCTCGGAATCGGACGTATTGCTGGCTGCCACCGCGAACGCCATCATCATCGGGTTTAGCGTCCGGCCCGAGCGCAGCGCCAGTGTGCTCGCCGAGCGGGAGAAGGTCGATATCCGCCTTTACACGGTCATCTACGAACTAGTGGACGAGATCAAACGGGCCATGGCCGGTTTGCTCGAACCGATTCTCAAGGAAACCTTCCAAGGTCGTGCCGAAGTCCTCGAGACTTTCAAGATTTCCAAGGTGGGCGCCATCGCAGGCTGTGTCATCCAGGAAGGTCGCGTCGCCCGCAACAGTGAAGTCCGGTTGCTGCGGGATAACGTTGTCGTCTATACCGGAAAGGTCAGCTCCCTGCGGCGATTCAAGGACGAGGCGAGCGAAGTCCGGTCGGGCCAGGAATGCGGCATCGGCCTCGAGAATTTCAACGACATCAAGCAGGGCGACGTCATCGAAGCATTCGTGACTGAAAGGGTGGCGCAAGAAGTCTTGGTGTAGCGAATTCCGATGGCTCCCATTGGAGTGCTCACTCTCCACCTCCAAATCAACCACGCTCACTCCCTGAAGGACAAGCGCCAGGTTGTGCGCTCGCTCAAGGACCGGCTGCGAAGCCACTTCAACGTTTCGGTGGCGGAAGTCGAGTTTCAGGAAACTTGGCAGCGCGCCTCGATTGCTGTTGTCACGGTCGCCGGGCAACAGTCTCACGTCGAGGAAACTCTGGATCGTGTGGAACGCGAGGCCTCACGGCTGCTGGGCGGGGATCTGATTTCCTGCGAAACGGAGTTGCTGTGACCTCCGCGAAAAAGGGGGCGGACCCCTTTTGCCACCTCTCAATTCTCTCGTCGCGGAAGGTCAAGACCACCCCCAGGAGCGCCCCGGAGGTCTGGTCGAATCAACCAACCGGCTTGCCCGAGCTCGATGGTCCACAGGTGCTTTCAGGGTCTGTGAAGCGCTCGTTTCTGTCCCTCAAAAAAGGGCGAAAACGGGTCCATCTCCCTTTTCGCGCTTTCTTCTTCCTTGTACTCGCATTCCCATGCTGGTCCGGCGCAAGCCGCTTTGCAGAGGCTGCGGAGACGTCCGCTCTCGAACGCTACGAGGCTAGCGCGTCAGTGATGGGATCAACTTTCACCGTGGCAGGCTACGGAAAGCAGCGCGCGCATGTCGCCTCCGCCGTCCGGGCGGCGTTCGACGAAGCGCGGCGGATCGATGCGTTTCTGAGTAATTACCGGCCCGAAAGCGAATTGAGCCGCATCAACGAGCATGCGTCGCGGGAGCCGGTGCCGCTGTCGGAAGAGATGACGGTCCTGCTCGAGCAGTGTCTCAGCTACAGCCGCCAGAGCGAGGGAGGTTTCGATATCACGGTGGGACCTCTCATGGAGGTATGGGGATTCTTCAAAGGAACGGGCAGTTTACCGGGGACGTTCACCCTCTCCCGCGCCAAGGGAAAAATCGGATACCAGTATCTGGAATTGGATGCCAAGCAGCGCAGCATTCGTTTTCGGCGTGCCGGCATGAAACTCGACCCAGGGGGCATCGGCAAAGGGTACGCGGTGGACCGCATGGTGGAAGTGCTTCGCCGCTGGGAGGTGGAGCGGGCGTTTATCAGCGCCGGCAGCAGCAGTCTGTATGCCCTGGGTTCGCCGCCCGATGAGCCGCGAGGCTGGTACGTTCGCATTCAGCACCCGAAGAATCACGAGATCGCCGCGGCCGAAGTTTACCTGAAGGACCAATCGCTATCGACTTCAGGCTTTTACGAGAAGTTTTTCGAGGCTGGCGGCAAGACCTACAGTCACATCATGGACCCTCGGACCGGGATGCCCTCGGAAGGGGTTCTCACCGTATCGGTGGTCAGCGAGGCGGCGATCGACAGCGAAGCCTGGTCCACCGGCTTCTATGTGAACGGGCCCGATTGGACCCGCCGGCACAAGCGCAAGGACTTTCGGGTGTTCATGTGCACGGCGCTCGATGCCTGTGGCTGGATCGACGGGGCAAGCCAGCCGAATTGAGCCTGAAAGCCTCCCGTTCGACTACGGACCGCCGTGCCCAAAAAACACAAAAGACCGGAGGTGCAGCTCCCTGCTGCGCTCCGGTCTTTGTGAAAAAGAGAAGCTGTCGAGTTGGAGTTACTTCGCGGCAGCGGCAGCGGTAACGCTGGCCATCTTGCTGAAGATCTGGCTGATGCTGCTCGAAATGCCAGGCAGCACGGCGCCAGCGGCCACGGCGATGAAACCGGCAAGCAACGCGTATTCCACCATGTCCTGCGCTTCTTCGTCGCGCGTAATCCGCAGAAAGAAACTGTACAGTTTGTTCATTCGTAATCTCTCCTCAGTTGAGTGTCGTGTCGATGTCCTAAAACCTTTCGATTGATCCCTCGAAAGGGGCCGCTTTGAAACCCCGGCGACCCATGGCTCCATCATGCGGCAGGAGGGGAAAACTGCCAATGGGCCTGTAGTACCTTTTTTGTTAGCGGCTTTTGCCTTAGCCAATACTAATGTTTCGTCCCTATCCGAAAATCTACTGGGCTATTTCCAAAACGGGACAGAGAAATAGCAGAATGTGCTTCCTCGCACAACGTCAGTGAAAACAGCAGTAAAAGCGGTCCTTCTAGGTGGAAAAACGTATGACTCCATCGAGGACTAGACCTATGTCCAACGGCTGCGAGGAAGGCCCTTGGCTGCAATCGGCAGAGTTTGTGATCGCTTCGCTGGGAAATTACATCGGATATGAAGATCCGAAAATCTTTGTTTGTGGATTGATTGTCTGAGCTTGCTGATGAGTGACAGACTGCGTTTGGCCGGCTTTGGCAGCCCGCGCCCACGCCCCGTGCATGGGCGCGAATTCTGATTGCCTTGGTTGTTTTTCTCAGGCGGCCTGTCGTGCGAAGCGGCGCCCGGTGTATCCTAGCGTGGCGGGCGGACGCGGGGGCGGGAGCGCCGCGTCGCCTGTTAGCGCGGGCGATAGTAGGCCGGATCTCTACGGTTTCCGTTACCCTTGGGAGCCTTGATGAGATGTGGAGGTCCTCAACACATGAGGCGGGGATAAGGTGTTCACTCATGATGCCTCGGGTGTTTCATTGAGTTCCACGTAGCACGGAGCCGGTTTGGGAGGACGAATAGCCTCTTTTGCGCCCCTTCGTCTGGTGACATAGTTTGCCAGGCCGCTATCGCACAGCCGCCGTTACGCCAGGCTGGCTTTCGTGTTCGCCAATCCGCAGTACGACAGGAACCGCAGCTCCCGTTGGTGTGTCCGCTGCCAACCGGGCGTTCACTTGAATAACCCCCGCTGTAAAGGGCGCCTGGCCAGCGTAGAGAATCTCGGCGGCTGCACCGCCGACCAGGAGCGTCACCGGTAGAACGGGATTGCGCACCACGTCGCCCGGATAGGCGCCGCTCTCGCTCGGCGGAGTAGTGACGCCTTGTCCGGTGCCGTAGAGAACCAGCACATTGCCTCTTGCTTCCGCGTTCTGCGGCGAGTTGAACGAGCCATCTTGATTAAAGAGAATCGGAAACACGCCGGGCTGCGCCGCGGCAATGGGGATTTGCTGCGGTTCGCTCGATGTCCCGTTGTACGTGACGACGAGGGTGGCGGTGCTTGCACCCGCAAGTTCGTAGGGGACCTGCGTATTCACTTGACCGGCGCCAACGTAGTAAAGGGGCGCTCGCAGGCCGTTCCACGAAACGGAGACGCCGCCAAGTTCTGTCGGCAGCCGGTTCGTTGCGGGATCGAGCGACGCCTCCACTCCTTTAGGTCCTAGCGATGAACCAAAAATCGAAACGATCTGGCCTGGCGCTACAGAGCCACCCTGATAGCTGAAGGTGTTGACAACCCCGTTGGGGCTGATCCGCGGCCTGACTGGTCCGCTCAGAGCCCACAATTCGCTGCTGATGCCGCTACCGGTACGGCCTCCGAAAAACAGCGCCTGCCCCAAGTCGGCTGCGAACGTGCTCTCGTGTCTTTCTCTGGCTGCCGGAACCGGGCCGCCGACCGCCGGCTGACTCCAGGAGTTCAGCGCTGGATCAAACTCCCAAGTGTCGTTGAGCAGGCCGCCTCCCGAGCCCCCGAACACGATCATGCGGCGGCGATGGGAATCGAACGCCAGTCCGTACCACTGCCTGGGCATAGGCTGAGGGGCGCTTTCAATCCGCCTCCACTGGTTGGCGCTAAGATCGAAACTCCACAGGTCCCCGAGAGGACAGGGACCGAAACCCGACGCGCAGCCACCAAACAGCAACATCTGATCGCCCTGCGCGTCGTAGGCGGCATGATGCAGGCAACGCCGCAGGGGACGGCCCGACGGCGGGCTGAGATTTCTCCAGGAGTTGGTGGCAAATTCGAACGCCCAGGTGTCGTCGAAGCGTCCCGCGTCAGTAAAGCCGTGCGAGATGACCATTCGGTCGCGCAGTGGGTCGTAGATCGCGGAATGGCCGTAGCGGCGGTTGGGGCCTGTTTCGTCGGGACTCAGCCTCAGCCACGCATTCGCGGCAATGTCGTAGGCCCACACGTCGCTGAAGAACCCGCCCGCCTGCCCGCCAAAGACGATCAGCCTGCGGCGCGAATCCAACAGGACCGTATGTCCGAACCGAGCAGGCGGACGCTGTCCGGACGGTTGCACTTCGGCCCATGTCGCGGAATCGAGCGAGTAGCGCCACAAATCGTCGCGGGCGCCGCCGCTGCGGCCGCCGAATAGGAACACCTGCCGTCCCGCCGGATCGTACGCGATAGCCCCGTCTTCCCGAGGGTTTGGGGCGGAGCCGCCGGCCGGCAGCAGGCTGTAGGTGAGCGGCTGGCCCGAAGCCGGCCAGCAAGCCAAAACGGCCAGCATGCCGATGAAGACGATGCTTATAGTTTTGGCTGGAAATAGCTGTAGAAAAACGGGATGACAGACTTCAAGAACGGAAACCGGCTTCAAATCCTCTTGCATCACTCTATGTCCCATCTCAAGAGTCGCTGGTGGCGGCCATGAACCCCCGTCTGGGCGGGCTGAGGCCATGGGTCGGCGGGACCTCGGCGGGACCAATGGGCGCCTACAGAAAGAGCCGCGCCAGCAGCATTTTATTCCCGGAAGGGTTCGCTGGCGAGCTAGCGGATTCGTCGCGGGAAGAAGCGCACATTGCCGCCCGCTTACTCCGGCGCTTCCCTGAAGGGCTTCAGTTGAAGTTTGATCTGATGCTCGGAAGCTTCTTCTCCGCCCGGCGCGCGGCCGAGGGTATAGTCCGGCTGCCAGGGCGCTTCCTTTTCGGGATGCAGGCCCTGGATCTTCTCCTGAATGAAGAGTTTTTTCTCGGCCATGAAGGCGAAGCGGCTGTCGGACCAGGTTTTGTGCCCGCGCTCCAATTCCGGCGCCGACGAGATGTCGCGGATCTCTGGTTCAAAAGCTTCGAGTTCGCCGCGCCTCTGCGGCACGATCAGGCAAATCGGCTCATTCCTGCGGAAGGGCACCTTCAGGCCCGGTGTCGTGAACTTCCAATTCATCGTGAAACTCGCGACGGCCCAGTCGGTTTCGACCAATCCCTCGAGCGGGATGACACCGTCCTTGAGCCAATTGGCCGGTCCGCGCGCCAGGAGGTTATAGCCGGGCGGTGTGCGGAAGAGATAAGGAATATGGAATGTCAGGATGCCAAGACCGAACAGGCTCGACACGAAACGGGGTTTGCTGTTTTCCGGGTAACTGATTAGACCCTCGGGCAGCGGATTGCCAGTCCAAGTTACCTCGAATTCCGTGTCGTTCAAAATGAGCCAACCGGCCTGGTTTGCCATCCGCAAAGGTAGACAGCGATTCGCTCCGTTGCGATTCGAATCCATCCATCGCCTGTCGGCCGGGCTGGGAAGAATCTTCAGTGGATTCGCGGTCAGCCGGTAGGCGATGAATTTCATGGGAGCTGGGCCCGTCTCGGCTGGTGTTTTGGGAGCCTTTGCTCGGGGCGTGTTGTTGGAATCTGGATTCATACCCGAAGTCCAATCAAGGTTGAGACGTCTCGGGAGAATCGTACTACATTTGCTGGCTTCCCACCCGAGACCGGGAATTGCTCCGAGAAAGGTCCGGGGTGACGCATCGGTATCTCTTTGGCTGCTATGTCTTTCAGCAGCGCCACAGCGGTACAATTATCCGCAGTCTTGTGAACCGGACGGCAGCCGGCCGGCCGCCGCAGGGATCACAGCAAGCAATTCTTTTCGAGGGATCATTCATGTCCGACTGGATGCTGGCGCAGTCTGAAACATCCGATGCGCTCACAAAATTGCACTATTTCTCGATGAACACGCAGCAGGGCGGCCGTACGGTCGAATTTCTGATTACGGTTCGGGAGCGCATTCCGGGCGGAGACCGGTCGATGCAATTCCTGGCGCAGGCCGACAAGCAGACGAACCAGAAAACCGCGCCGTTCACACCGACAGGCTGGGGCAGCACCCTCCTGGATGCACTCTCACAATGTGTGAAGGCCGTCCACCGTTTTCCCTACGAAGGGGATTGATCTGGGATTACTGAGGGACAGTTTTTCCGGTGCTCCGGCCGGTAGCATCGGCGACCGGAGCGAGGTGGAAATGGTCGCCCTGGTAGTCCCCCTGCCGAAAAACAGCTGCGGAGCGGTATAATCCCCGGAACCTCCACAGCGGATCTTATGGTCGGCCAAACAATTTCACACTATAAGATTGCGGAAAAACTCGGCGAAGGCGGCATGGGTGTCGTCTACAAGGCCGAAGATACGAAGCTCGAGCGGACCGTTGCGCTGAAGTTTCTGGCCCCCCACCTGGTTTCGGACGAAGACGTCCGAAAGCGTTTCGAGCGCGAGGCGAAAGCCTCCGCGGCGCTCAACCACGCCAACATCTGTCACGTCTACGAGATCGATGAAGCCGACGGAAAAACCTTCATCGCGATGGCTTTCGTCGAGGGCCAGGGCCTCGACGAAAAGATCGCCGCCGGACCGCTGAAGCTCAACGAAGCGCTCGACATCGCCCACCAGATCGCGGAAGGACTGCAGGAAGCGCACGCGCACCGCATCGTGCACCGCGACATCAAGCCGGCCAATGTCATGGTGACGCCGAAAGGCGGCTCGAAAGCGCAAGTCACCATCATGGATTTCGGGCTGGCGCAGCTCACCGAGCATTCCAAGCTCACGCGCAAGGGTGAAACGATGGGCACGGTGGCCTACATGTCGCCCGAGCAGACGCTGGGCGCCGACGTCGACCACCGCACAGACATCTGGGCGTTGGGTTGTGTGCTCTACGAGATGATCAGCGGGCGGCAGCCGTTCAAGGGGCACTACGAAAAGGCAGTGATGTACTCGATCACGAGCGAAGAACCCGAGCCATTGACAGCCTTGCGCACAGGCGTGCCGATGGAGATTGAGTGGATCGTCGGCAAATGCCTGGCCAAGGAAGCCGGTAGCCGCTACCAGAACGCCGGCGAGTTGGCCGTCGATCTTAGGAATCTGCAAGAGAAGCTAAAGTCGGGCCGGTCGACGATTCTGAGGACGTCGGTAGGGGCACGGCCTGCGGTGCTCGGCGAGGCGGACGCCGAAATCGGGACGAGGGCAGAGCCTGTGCCTCTACAACCCCCATGGAAGCGCACGCTTCCCTGGGCCGTTGCGGCGGGCGCGGTCCTTGTCGCCGTGGCGGTCTCTTTCGTCCACTTCCACGAAACACCTCCGGATTCCACGGCGAAGCCCCTGCGCCGGTTCGCTTTCACTCCGGCGAACTTCGACGGGAATGAGAACCTGGCGGTCATTTCTCCGAACGGCGAGCACATCGCCTATATCGCGGGCGCCTCTCCCACCAAGCTGTGGATCCAGGACCTCGACCAGGCCCGCCCTCGTGAGATGGAAGGCACCGAAGGCGCCCTGCGGCCTTTCTGGTCGCCAGGCAGTGACTTCATCGGCTATCTGGCGAACGACCAACTGAAGAAGATTTCTGTCCAGGGTGGTCCCGCGATCACGCTTTGCGCACTTCCAGGGGTCTCCCATCAGTTTTTCGCGGGCGCCTGGAGCCCGGGTGGCCAGTCGATTGTCTTCGCCTCTTCGGCTCCGCTACGGTTATTTGAAGTTCCCGCCCGCGGAGGAAGTCCAAAGCTCTTCATCGATCCCAAAGATATGGAGCAGGAGATATCCTTCTCCGGTCCCCATTTCCTGCCCGGCGGTCGTGGGCTTCTATATACAGTGGGACAACTTGAAGCAGGACAGCTCATACTACATGACTTGGAGAGCGGCAAACGCGAGGCGCTCGGAGTCACGGCGTCGGGGTCCCGTTACTCCCCATCGGGTCACATTCTCTACACGCAGAGCACCATCCGTCCCGGATTTCTCTGGGCTCTGCCGTTTTCCCTTTCGTCCCTCAAGGTAACCGGCGAAGCTTTCCCGATTGCCGAGAACGCCCGATGGCCGAGTCTGGCCGACGACGGCACACTGGTTTACCGGGAGGAAGGGGGTCCGCGGCAACGACAGTTAGTCTGGCGAAGCCGTGGCGGCGAAAGACTGGAAGAGATCAGCCGGCGGTGGGAGATGGTGACGCATCCGAGCTTGCATCCGGATGGCCGGCGCTTGGCCATCGAAGCCACGGACAAAGGAAATAGGGACATTTGGGTCTTAGACTTCGTCCGCTCCATCTGGACACGGGTGACGGAGTCTGCGGGATTGGAATTGCGCCCGGTGTGGTCGCCCTCGGGCGATCGCATTGCATTCAGTTCCACGGGCGACATTACGGGCGCACCCTTTTCGATTTTCCTCAAGCCAGCGGATGGCAGTGGCAAGGCGGAACCGTTCGTGCCACATGTTACGCAGGAGGTCGCCTCCGACTGGTCTCAGGATGGCAAGCACTTCGTGTTCTACCGGCTCGACCCGCGCAACCAACGGGATCTTTGGCGTCTCGAGATCAACGCCGACGGCAGGGCCAGCGAGCCCATACCCTTGCTGGCCACGCCCTTTGACGAGCGGGAGCCCATGCTGTCTCCCGATGGCAACTGGCTGGCGTACGTCTCGAACCGCTCCGGCAGGCACGAAGTCTATGTCCGGCCATTTCCGGAAGGCGGCGACCAGCAGGTGTCGAGCAACGGCGGCATGCAGCCCCGCTGGCGGCGCGACGGCCGCGAGCTTTACTACGTACAGGGTGAGGCGCTGATGGCCGTGGCCCTCACAACCAAGCCGAGCCTCTCCATCGGTTTGTCAGCACAGCTGTTTTCCGACCCCGGCTTGCCTCAGCTGCTTCCCGGCGTCAGGCAGTACGACGTCGCAACCGACGGCGAGCGGTTTATTATTGCGGCGCCGTACGCGGAAGCCGGCGAATCTCCGCCCGCCATACGCGTCGTGGAGAACTGGCCCGAGCAGTTCCGTGGAAGCAAAGAAGAATGAGCCGGAAACGGCCCCGCAACGCCTCACTGTGCCGGCAGCGGCCTTCATGGCCTCTGCCAATGGGCGCTTTATCCTGGTCGGGATAGCGGGGAAATCGTGATTCCAGAATCGGAGCTGCTGGCATGAGCCGGCGGTGAGGACCGGCGCGTAGCCACGAGCAAGCAAAGCTCAACACCCGCACTCTTAGGGGCCGTTTCCGCTCGGCAAGACACCGTAGCTGGTAGAAAAATGGTAATCTAATGGTATGAGAATTACCATTGATCATGCCGGGAGAATGGTGATCCCTAAGGCGGTGCGAGAAGCGGCCGGCCTCCGCCCCGGCGAACCCCTCAAGGTGACCTATCGCGACGGGTGCATCGAGATTGAACCGGCGGCGGTCGAGGTGGAGCTGATTCAAAAGGGAAAACTGACGGTGGCCCGCGCTGTGGGAGCAAGTCCGCTAACGCACGAGCAAGTCAATCGCGTTCTCGGCGAAGTTCGCCGCCGGCAGTCCTGAAACCGTGGCGCACCGGCAAAGTAGGATCGGCCTTGACACAAGCTGCGTGATTCCGCTCCTGTGCGAATGGCACGAGTTTCACGTGCCCACCGCCGCGGCGTTGGCTACAGTTCCGCTGGAAAAACTCGTGATCTGCTGTCACGTCCTGTTGGAGTGCTTCGCAGTTCTCACCAGGTTGCCCGCTCCCTACCGCATTCCACCGCATCAAGCGCAACGCCTTTTGGCCGCGAACTTTTCGGACTCGGACCAGGTATGTGGCATAGCGGATCACGATACCTGGGCGGCCCTGTCGAGAGTAGCGGAGCAGCAAGTGGGCGGCGGCAAAGTCTACGATGCGGTGGTCGCTCACGCTACAGCTCAGGCTGGCGCCTCACTGCTCTTGACATGGAACGTGAAAGATTTCCGCGCCGTCGCGCCCCACGGATTGGAAATCCGGACGCCGTAGCTCACGACGTAAAACCGTTTTCGCGCGGCGCTCCGGTGCCCAGGGAACAGAGGCAGGGCCGCGGAGGTCCAGTGCGCGGTGAGTAGTGGTCTTTGCACGGGCAGGCGGGGCCATCCCATCGGCACTCCTACGGGACCTTGCCAACCACAAATGATCTCGGTAATTCCCCTGAGAGACGATAAGGAGTAGTCAGGGTGTACGATGTCTTCGATGCCTCTGCTACGAAATGGACGCTGGTCGGCGCTTTGTACGGCTGTTGCCTGTTTGCTGCTGGCAGGACCTTTGGCTCAAGCGAAGGATCTGGTGGTGGGCCAGGATGACGCTGCCCTGCTGGCTGATTGCGTCGAAGGCGCCGCCCTGGTCGCTCAGCTCGCGAAAGGGCAGACCGTCCGTCTGCGGTTCGCGCTGGCCGGTGGCTCAAGTAGATGCTACTCCGTGTCGGCGGAGGTCAATGGCCGGACAGTCAGCGGGTATGTCGCGCGAGAAGCGCTGCAAGGTCTCGACGAGTTTGAGCAGACGCGCAAGGATGCTTCGAGTGCGCGCCTGATCGAAAGCGCCATCAAGTTTATCGGCCTGTCGGATAATGGGGGACCGCCGGCGGCAGCGCCCACGGACACACCCGAGCAGCAATCTGTGCTCTTGCGGGCGGCGGCCGCGCTGAAAGAGGACAACTTCGCGGAAGCCGAGCGAATCCTGGCCAAGGGAGGGCTTCCCGCCGACCATCCCACGGCGGCGCTCCTGCGGGCCAATGCTCTGATGCGGTTGTCGCGCCCGGGCGAGGCCCGCAACGTCATTGATCCTGCTTTGCGCCGCCATCCCGGCGATCCGCAGTTGTTGGCCATGGCCGGGATGAGTTCGTTTCAGCTAGACGATACACGGGCGGCGGAAGCGTACCTCAAGAAATCGCTTTCGATCCAACCAAACCCCTCCGTCCAGCAAGTTTACGAACGTGTGCAGCGCGAGATGGAGGGCGACAAAAGCACCGACAAGACCTTTGGCACAAGGTTTGTTCTGCGCTACGAGGGTGACAGTCTTGCGCCGGAGGCTGCGCGCGCTCTCACCACAGTCTTCGACCGCGAGTTCAACCGTATCTCATACGAACTCGGCTGCCGCTTCAACGACCGCCTGGTCGTGATCATCCAAAGCCGGCAGAACTACCGCAACACAACCGGGGCGGCAGACTGGAGCGGCGGGCGGTATGACGGGCGGATCAGGATTTCGCTACCTCCGAGCGGGGAAGCGGATGCCCATGTCCGCCAGGCCTTCGCTCACGAAATGGTGCATGCCTGCTTGTCCAAGATTGCTGCGTGGCCCGCCTGGCTTCATGAAGGACTGGCGCAGCGGCTTTCGGGCGACCGCGTTGACGCACAGAGCCTGCAGGTGCTGCGCGATCTTGCCCGGGAAAAGAAACTTCCGAAGCTGACCCAACTGTCCGGAGGCTGGGGAGGCTTCAGCAGCGGCCAAGCCCGCGTCGCGTATAGTCTCAGCCTGGTTGCGATTGACGCCTTCTATGATGCGTATCGCGACTATGGCCTTCGAAATCTTATGAGCGACCCCAACCGGCTGCCGGAGATCACGGCGGCCCTGGATCGGCGGCTCGAAGAGCGACTGCGCTAATCTCCGTCGAGGCCTTACCCGCTCGAACCCTTGCGCATTCCAAGAGATCCGGCCCGATTCCCCGGCCACGGACGCCTATCCCGCAAAATCGTCAGCCGCCCACAAAATGAAGGGTGGGACCGGCTCCCGCGAAGCGTCTGTTACGCCGCTCGGAACGGCTTGGCGGCCTTCCGGCCCACCCAAGCGGGAGGAGTTCCGGGCACTCGGGAGCCGGCCGCCGAGAGGTTGAAAATTTTTCTCATTAATCATTGCCCGTTTTTCTGATGGATTGCGCTTTACATAAGATAGGCGTGTTTATGGATCGATGTAGCACTGTTTTGCGTGTCCTTGACACGTCTATTACCTGGGAGTAGCTTAGTACGCAGCAGAGTCCAGCAGTAAACATTAATCGTGCCTTTCTACGCGGCTTGAAGGATGCGGCGGCGGAGAAGATGGGTCCCAAGATCCTAGTCGTGGATGACGAGGCCCCGGTGCGGCGGCTGCTGAACATCGTCCTGTCGCGCGAGGCCTACGAAGTTTTGCTCGCTTCCACCGGGAGCGAGGCTCTCGATCTGGCGGCCGAGTATTCTCCAAGTCTCGTTATTTTGGACATCACCCTCCCGGGCACGGACGGCTTGGCCGTGTGCCGCGAGTTTCGATCCTGCTCGAGCGCGCCGATCCTCGTTCTGTCGGGCGCCCGGGACGAAGCTACGAAGATTGCCGCCTTGGATGAAGGCGCCGACGACTACATCACGAAGCCTTTTACGGCTGGGGAGTTGCTGGCCCGTGTGCGGGCCCTGCTGCGGCGGTCCGTGCACGGCATGTGTGCGCAGAAGGCAATCCGCGTCGGGGAAATTGAAGTCAACATGGCGCAGCGCGAGGTGAGGGTGGGAGGCCAAGCGAAACGGCTGACCCGAACCGAGTTCGACATCATCGCTGTGCTGGCCCAGAACAGCGACGCCGTCGTGGCCGCCAGCGCGATTATTGACAGCGTTTGGGGATCGGAGTATTTCGCCGGGCCACAGACGCTGCGGGTCCACGTGGCCCACCTTCGGAAGAAACTCGAGCCCGATCCCACGTTGCCCCGCTATATCGTCACGGAGCCTGGCATCGGCTACCGGCTGAAGCGCGCTTAGCGCTTTTTCCCATTGGGCTTCCAGGGCACGCCAACTGGAGGAAACCTTATGTCCTCAAGCGCAGAGAAGTCGCGGGTCGATCTGTTACTGCGGCAGCTCTACCTGAAGAAACAATGGCTCGACACTGTGATAGCGGGCCTTGAGTCGGCCACACGGTCGGTTGATCATCAGTTCCTCGAATCCGTCGCGAAGGTGCTGGGCGATGACCGCGTGGGCAAACCTGCCGCCGATCTCGAGGGACGGCAACGGGCGAAGCTGGCGCGTTTGGCGCAGCAGGTCGGCCGAAAGAGCGCCCGCCGCATTATGCCCCACGGCGCGATGCCGGGCCTTCATTGAGATCACGGCGCTTCGCCTGCCCTACCGCTTCCCAACCGTTGCGCCCGCGCGTTGCGGCGGCGCTCACCCGCGGCCGCACACTTCACGGTAAAACGCTTCGTACTGGGGAATGATCTTTTCCGTGTGGAAGCGGGTCTCGGCGGTGCGGCGGGCCGCCTCGGCCACTGCGCCGTGACGTTGCGGGTCGGTCAACAGGGAGAGCGCGGCCTGGGCCATGCCGTCGATGTCGCCGACAGGCAGCAGAAAACCGTCCGTTCCGTGAGTGACCACTTCGGGCAAACCGCCAACTTGCGAGGCAACGGGCGGAACGCCGCAGGCCATCCCTTCGAGCGCGGCCAAGCCGAAGCTTTCCATCTCGCTTGGAAGCAGCAGGACATCGGCCACCGACAACAGCTCGTTCACGTGCAACTGCTTCCCCAGGAAAACAACGCGCTCTTCAAGATGGAGTTGCCGCGCCAACGCCTCGGCGGGACCGCGATCGGGGCCGTCGCCGACCATCAAAAGCCGCGAAGGAACCTTCTCGTTTACCTTTTCCAGCACGCGAATGCAATCGAGGATGCGCTTCACGGGCCGGAAGTTCGAAAGGTGAAAGAGGATCTTTTCTCCGGGCGGAGCGTACTGTTGTTGCGCTTTCGCTTCGGGGCGGGGCCTGTAGAGATCGCAGTTGACGAAGTTGTGGATGACCCGGATATCGGAGCCAACGCCGAAGGTCGCGATCGTGGATTCCTTTAGATCGTGGCTGATTGAAGTAACGCCGTCGCTGCGCTCAATCGAGAACCGCGTGATCGGAAGGTAGGAGGCATCGACGCCGACCAGAGTGACGTCGGTGCCGTGCAGCGTGGTGACGAAAGGCAAGCGGCGTTCGGTGACCATCTGGCTGGCGAGCCAGGCGCTGATCGAGTGCGGAATCGCGTAGTGCACGTGCAGGAGGTCGAGCGATTGCGCGCGCGCCACTTCGGCCATGCGCGAGGCCAGCGCGAGACTGTAAGGCGGGTACTGGAAGAGCGGATAGTCGCTGACTTCGACCTCGTGATAGTGAATGCGCGGCGACTCGTTGCTGAGCCGGATCGGGTTGGCGTAGGTAATGAAGTGGACCTCGTGGCCGCGCGCCGCCAGCTCGATGCCGAGTTCGGTGGCCACGATGCCGCTGCCGCCATAGGTGGGATAGCAAGTGATGCCGATTTTCATGGATGAGCCCGGCGTCCACGGGCCGCGGCGAAACTACAAGTCTACGACAGGGACAACGACGCATGAGGGCCCGGCCTCGGCGGATGCCGGCGGCAGAGCGACGCAGGTCTGCGAAAAACGCTCGATCCGCCCTGCAAGTTTTCCGCTACTGGCTTAAGCCCCGGGAGAAGCCCGCTGAAGCGGGCTCCACGGGGCGCTGTCCCGCAACCGGCCGTAAAACGACCGGCCTAAGCGGAAAAAAACGAAGCCGCGTGAACGCGGCTGGGGGGCAGGACCTCGGGCCGAAGGTGACCGAGAGCAGGCCCTGGCGCCGCGGGTGTGCCGGCCGCAAGGGGTCGCACGAGGTTGACTTTCCAAGCACGCGTCTCGGCTCGCCCGAACTCTCGAAAGCCAAAATATTGGGTTTGATTGGGTTTGTTTTTGGCGGCCGAGGTTGCAAGCAAAGGGCAAATTGGGTTTGTTTTGGAAAATTGTTTTGCAGAGAAACGGCAAGGATTGAAACGGCCGATGAACGCGGATGAGGGCAGATGGAAAGGGTGAATACAGGGATTGGATGCGAGGAAGGGCGTAAGGGCACGTGAAGCGTTGCTCGGCGTGAGGCTGGTTTGATAGCGGATATGAGCGGGTTTGAGCAGTTCTGAGCAGATTACAGAAAAAATGGCGGTACATGGAACCTGATTCGGCCTATCCGATTCGAGCATAGCGCGACGAGTCAAGCGAAACGGCGTGATTGGCCCGGATGTTATTGATCTGGCGGGGGCGGGAGGAGCGTGACTGCAACGTGGGCCGTGTCCCCCACGAGCATGCGCCACAGCATGGTCCGGCGGAAGAGTTGTTCCCGGTTTGCACCGGAAAGTGCTCTACTATTCCAGGAGGAGATCGCTGATGAAGCGGAAACCACTGGCGGCGCTCGCCGCATTCGGGCTGATATCACTGGGGCTGGCAGCGGCGTCCGCGCAGAGCCTGCCCAAGTTTGAACCTGATCCCTATTGGCCCAAGCATCTGCCCAACCACTGGATTCTGGGGCAGGTGTCCGGCACTGCTGTCGATCGCCACGACCACATCTGGGTACTGCACCGCCCGCGAACGACCGACGAGCACGACAACTATCTGACGGCCAAAACGGCCGATTGCTGCACGCCTGCGCCGGCTGTTTTGGAGTTCGATCGTGACGGGAACCTGCTGCAATCCTGGGGCGGCCCCGGCAACGGCTACGATTGGCCCGACACCGAGCACGGCATTTTCGTCGATTCGAAGGACAACGTGTGGATCACCGGCAACGGCCCAAAGGACACGAACCTCTTGAAGTTCTCCCGATCGGGAAAGTTTCTGTTGCAGATCGGGCGCCACGGCCAGGCGACCCACAGCAACGATACGGAGAACGTCAGGATGGCGGCGGGCATCGCGGTACATCCACCGACGAACGAAGCGTTCGTCGCGGATGGCTACGGCAACCGCCGCGTGATTGTGTTCGACGCCGATAGCGGCAAGTACAAGCGGCACTGGGGAGCCTACGGCAACCGGCCGGACGACGCCGCGCCGTTCACACGTGTCTACGAGGGCCCCGGGCCGCCGCAGTTCAACACGGTGCACGGTATCGCCGTGTCGAAGGACGGCCTGGTGTATGTGGGCGACCGCGTGAACAACCGCATTCAGGTCTTCCGCCTGGATGGAACCTACCTCAACGAGGTTTTCATCCAGCGCCCGACCTCAGCACGCTTCGGCACGGGATTCGCGGTGGCGTTCTCCCCCGACGAGCAGCAGCGTTTCTTCTACGTTCCCGACGGCACCAATAAGAAAGTACAGATCGTGGACCGGCAGAAGTTGGAGCTCATCGGCTTCTTCGGCGGTTACGGCGGGCACGGCGTCGGCGAGTTTTCTCATATTCACAGCATTGCCACGGATTCCGATGGCAATATCTACTTGGGAGAAGTGGATACCGGGCGCCGCGCCTATCGCTGGAACTACAAGGGGATGACGGGGCCGTAGGGATCGAACAGGCCGCTTTGACTCATGTGGGGCAAGTCGGATGGCCAAAGTCCGGCCTTGCTTGGAGTCGTGGTGGGACTGGTAGCTTCTGGTCAGGAGGGTGGGCAGGCACATCGACGAGATGCCGACTTCTCGCTCACATGGGTCTGATAAGGGAAAAACTACGCCGTTTGGTAGAGGGTCGTCGGGACGCAAGCTCTACGTCCCCTCCGACTGACAGTCACGAGCATACAACAGCCGCCACGCACCGTCTAGGTAGCACAGGCTTTTTAGATCTCCCGATGCGATCCAGTCTGGCCGGCAGTCTAGGAAGAGCTGAACGACAGTCAACCTGCCGCGCGACTCCAACAACTTCATTCAGTCGGTATTCAACACTTTTGCTGGATCGATCCGTACAGCCCGTAGAACGGCGGGCCAAGCAGGCGCGAAAATGGTCGCGGCGACGACCACGGTCGGCAGGGCTAACATTACGGGTCCGTGGCCCGCACTTCCTAGAAGAGGGTCTCGACATATCGTGCCGATGCAAGCCCGAGCGCGGCTCCGACGCCTGCCCCCACGAGGGCCATCGCGAAGATTTCAGCCGTGACGCGCCGCGCGACTGTCGGCAGGCTGTCCGCCCAAGCGCCTTGCGCAGGCCGATTTCGCGGCGGCGCTGCGGGACGATATAGTGGAGCACGCCCTACATGCCCACGCCGGCGAGCAGCATCGCCGCGATGGCTGCAAGGAACAGCGCCAGCGTCGCCAACAAGCGTTCACGAACGCGTGTGCCGGCTGTTGATTTCTTGTTGGGTGCGAATGCTGCTGACACGGAATCCGGGTCGGGAGGCGCCTAGTCGTCGTTGAGTACTTGTGCAGGACTGACCGCGGCGGCGCGTCTTGCCGGCAGGTAGGCCGCCAGGCAGGTGACGGCGAGCAGGCCGACTGCGATGGCAAAATAGGTGCGTGGGTCGTTGGGTGCGACCTCGAAAAGGAAGCTTTCGATGACGCTGGTTGCGCTCGATGCGGCTAGGAGGCCGACGGCAACGCCTGTCGCGGCGAGCTTGAGACCGGAGCCGACAATGCCTGCCAGGACATTGCGAGACCGGGCGCCGAGCGCCATACGAATCCCGATTTCTTTCGTTCGTTGGGCGACGGCGAAGGCGAGGACGCCGTAGACGCCGAGAAGCGCGAGGATGGCGGCGAGTCCGGCGAGCCCGAGGATGAAAAAGGTGCGGAACCGGGGTATGGCGACCGAGCGCGCGATGGTCTCATCGAGAACGAGCGTTCGGGCGACCGGCGTGCTCGGCGATGCGGAGGCGATTACGTCCCTGGCTTGCTGGATGGCGACCGCCATATCTCCTTGACGGACCCGTAGAATCCATTCGTTGGTTTCGCGACCGGACTGCGCGGCTGGAAGAAAGACCGTCGGTTCGGTGGAAGACGAGAGGCCGTTGTGCCGAACGTCTGCGGCGACTCCGACGATCTCAACCCATACAGTGTCGTCGTCGAAGCTCTTGAGCCGCCGGCCGATCGGATTGCCGTCGGGCCAATGGCGCCGTGCCATAGTCTCATTGACCAGCGCCACCGGCGGCGAGTCCCGGCGGTCGGTTGGCTCGAATCCGCGGCCGGCGAGGATTGGGATTCCCAGCACGTCAAAGTAGTTGTCTTGCCCAACCGTGAGGAGGGCTGTGATCTCTTCCGGCTCAGTTGAACTTCTCTCCAGATAGAGCGTTGTCCCGGCGGAAAGGCCGGTGAGCGGCAAGTTGTTCGCCGCCACCGCATCGACGCCTGGTATCGCTTGCAGGCGACTACGCATCATCTGGGTGAATTGGTCGCGGTTTCGGTAGCTCTCGTTGGTCGGGGGCACCCAAATAGCCGCTAGACCACTGGTGTCAAATCCGCGTTCCACCGACGTCAAACGCGCATAGCTTCCGCCGAGGAGCCCGGCGCCGATCAACAGGACGAAGGCGAGGGCGACCTCCGCGATAACCAAGGCCGAACGTAACCTGCCGGCGGATCGGCCGGATGTGTGGCTTCGCGTGGACGCCCGCATGGCCTGCTGCGGGTCCGTTCGCGCGGCCAGAAAGGCGGGCAGCGAGCCAACGAAAAGTGCAGTAAGTGCCGTCAGAGCCAGCCCGCAGAGCAGCACCGAGGCGTTGACTCCAATCAGCTCCTGTCGCGGAACGGTCGGGGGCAGAAAGCTCCGAAGTACTGGCAGCGAGACCAGTGCGGCCGCAATCCCACCCAATCCCCCGAGCAGGGCCAAGACTGCACTTTCGACGAGCATGCTTCGCACAAGACGGCTGGAACCAGCCCCCAGCGCAGCCCGCACGGCGAACTCACGACGTCGGTTCAAGCCTAGGGCGGTGAGGATGTTGGCGATATTCACAGCGGCTACGACCAAAACGAGAGCGACGGCTCCGAACAGGAACCAGAGCGTCGTGTTGACGCCGCTCACGACGGAATCGAGCAGGCCGGAAACCAGAACTCCCGTCTCGCCTTGGGGGTCGAGGTTCTCAGCGACGAGGTTCGCATGGACCGTGGCGAGTCGATTCTCCGCGGCCTGGAGCGAAAGCTCACCCTCGACACGACCGATCACAGAAACGTTCTTCCAGCCGCGCCTGGCCTCGTTGGTGAGCGGAGTCCAGAAGAGGGGAGGTCCTCCTGGAAGGATGAGATCCCACACCGATTCCGGATCCCGGGGGCTTTGAAAGCCTGCGGGCATGACACCGATGATCGTGTGTGGATCTCCGTCGAGGAAAAGGTGGGCGCCGAGGGCATCGGCGCTTCCCCCGAAACGCTCGCGCCAGAAGGCTTCGCTCAGCACGACCACCAGCGGAGCTTCCGCCAAGTCGTCGGCCGGCTCAAGCCTGCGACCGAGAATGGGGGGGACGCCGAGAGCTTCGAAGAATCCCGAGGTCGCCTCTTGCCCTTTGAGGATCTCGTCGGCCTCGGGGCCTCTCGAGATGAACGAGGCGTCGATGAAGGCGCCGAGAGATTCGAAGCCAGTGTCGGCTTCGAGCCATCGATGAAGGGTTGGGGCTTGCGGATTGAGTCGGTAGATCCCGTACCGCTCCTGAAACGATGCGGAGGTCTGATAGATGCCCGCCAAGCGCTCCGGTTCAGGATAAGGGAGCGGGTGCAGCAAGACGCCGTCGACAACGCTGTAGACCGCGGTCGTCGCCCCGATGGCGATGGCTATGGTGGCGATGACGATGAAGGTGGTTCCCGGCTTCGTCGACAGAGCCCGCAGTGCGTACTTCAGATCCAGTCCCCAACCGCGCCAAATCATTACAGTTCCCCTCGCGGATTCAGCAACCGAAGGGCCGTTTGGAAACGACTGATTCTCATACGTCGAGCTAGGTCCAAGGGTCTCGGTTGTGGGATTTTAGTGTGCCGCGAGCGGGACTGCGCCCAGTCTTCCCAGACCGCGGTCAGCCGGTGCTTTCTCGCGCGGCGTCCATTCCCTTTGACGGTCCACTCGGCGCACGGATAGCCGGCCTCTCCCATGCGGGATCGAGGGCGGCGGCGCACTGGCTGGCGGAAGCCGCTTACGACATCAATCGCGTGATCACCAGGACGAATAACGGCGTAACCGTAGAAGTGGCAATCTGCTTTCCGACTCGGATCGCTGCGCGCGGCGGCACGGCATGCCGTGCTCCTACGAGCAAGACGACGAGTTTCGCACAGGCCTTCACGGTCACGGTGCGGTTTGCGGCATTCGGGACTCACGTCCGCGGCTTTGCGTACTGGGTTGAGCGGTATCTGCCCCGCAAGTCATCAACGCAGCCTGACGGCTGCGGCTCCGAATGGATATGGCGGGGCAGGTCACAAGCTTGGCGTTCTGACTTGTGCGGGAGGACTCGGAACCGGGGGGACAGTTCCCTTGTGATGTGAAGGTTTGACTTGTGGCGTGTCGCGGGAAACGGAAACTGTCCCGGATACGCCGAACGCGTCGTCATGGCGGAGGACCGAGGGGTGGTTACCGCGGAGACGGTTCCTCGGTCTGTGTGAAAGCAACGATTAGCATTCGAAAGACCGCAATATATCGGGGCACGCCGGACGGCGGGCACGGCATGCCGTGCCGCTACGAGCATCCGGGGACAGTTTCCCTTTGGTGTGCAGGAAACGACGATGACAACGCTGACACCTCTGCTCACTTCCTCAGGATCTTGTCGAGCGCCTTTCCCCTGGCCAGTTCATCCACCAGCTTGTCCAGGTAACGGATCTGTTGCATGAGCTTATCCTCGATTTCCTCCACCCGATAGCCGCAGATCACGCCGGTGATCTTGGACACATTCGGGTTGATCCGTGGCGCCCGGGCGAAGAAAGTCTCGAAGTCGACCTTCTTGTCGATCTGCTGTTGCAAGGTCTGTTCATCGTAGCCCGTGAGCCAGTGGACGATAGCATGCACCTCCTCCTTCGTACGACCCTTCTTCTCCGCCTTGGCGATGTAGTGCGGGTAGACGCTCGCGAACGCCATTCTGAATACTCTCGTATTGTCCATGGACGCTTTGCTCCTCAAGGTTTGGGGCTTTCGTTGAAACACGAGCCGGAGCCCGCCTGACTTGTTGCAGCTTCGATGAGGACGGGCATCCAGGGCAAAGGGCGGCGGTCCCTTGCTCCACCTCGACGGAACCTCGAAGCGCGATCGGGGCTCAGAACCCGCGGCGACAGGCTCATCGGTCCTGCGCGTGATAGCGAAGATATTGCTCAGGGGCCTAAGGAAAAAACTTCGGTGGACGCCAACTCCGGTCCGCCTCCGCGGCCACCGCTACCGGCGGCGACGTAGATCTTTCCATTGATCACCACCGCACCGCTGCCGTGACGCCCTCGCTGCAGCGGGGCCACGAGCGCCCACGTTCCGGTCTGTGTATTCAGGCGCTGCGTGGTGTCGTGGGCGAGGGCTTGCGACGACTCTCCACCGAAGTAATAGATGTCGCCGCCCAACTCTACGAGTCCGCCGGCGGCCGTAGGCGTGGGCAGGCCGTTTGTGAGCGTGCGCCATTTCTTCGTCTCGAAATCATAAACATCGATCTCAGGCAGGACGGTTCCAAAGAAAGCCGTGAAGTTGTCCGGTTCGTGATAGCTGGAGTTTCGCCCGCCCACGGCGTACAACTTTTCTCCCACGGCGACGGCGGAGAAGTGATCGCGGGCGTGAGGGGCGTCGTCCAACTGACGCCACTCGCCTGTCGCGGGATCGAACTCGTCAAACCAGGGAATAGTTCCGCTGGTATGCCCGTCGATAATTCCGGCAACCAAATAGATCTTTCCGTTGTGTACCACCGTGCCCGCGCCGCCTCGCCGGCGCTGTTGCGGCACCGCCGGTCCTTTCTCCCAGGTGTCGCGCTTCGGGTCCCAGATGTAGATGGAGTCGAGCGGTGTCTCGTTCGGGTAACGGCCCGTCATTGCCGTCATGACGTAGACGCGGTCGCCATAAACGACAGGCTGGAAATGGTGTATCTCAAGAGGAGTGGGGCCGAGCTGACGCCAGGTGCCCGTTGCCGGGTCAAACTCCTCGACCGGCTTGATGCCGCGGCCGCCGAAGAGTTAGGCTTTGCCGTCGAAGGCGACCATGGCCGCTTCATGCCGCGCTGTGGGATTGCCGTTGGTGGATAGAGTCGCCCAACCGCCGAGGTTCGATTGCTGTCCAATGCCGGGCTGCGATAACACGCAACCGGCTAGCAATGCCCAGAGAATCTTTTTCATGTTCCCGTCGTCTCCTGATGCCCGGTACGCTACCGGGTACCCGACACGCCACAGTCAAGTGGGCAAAAGGGTGACCTTCTCGCAGGTACGATATTGTATAGGATTCGACTCCGCGGCGGATTGATACGGAACCGGTTCGGCGACCGGCGACCAGCTGCACGCGGAGGCGCCGGGCCGCAAGCCATGAAAATCATTGACCTATCTCTTGTCCTTAAACCTGGCATGCGAGGCGTGAGCGTCGCGCCCGCGTACACGAAGGCGAAAGACGGCTGGAACGCGGCGAACTGGACGATTTACTCCCACGCGGGCACCCACGTTGACGCCAAGATTCACTTCGACGTTGCGCCGACGACCATCGACACGGTTCCTTTGGATACGTTTTGCGGCCGGGCCTGGGTCGCTCATATCCACAACGTGCAGCCCAACGACTTGCTCATGGTCAGCGATCTTGGAGATATTGCGGGCAAGGTGGAGCCGGGCGACTGTCTGCTGCTGCACACCGGTTGGAGCAAGCACGTGGAGAATACGGCGATCTACAGGGACGGCCTGCCGCGCATCAGCGACGAGTTGGCTCACTGGATCGTCGAGGGCAAGGTGCGGCTGGTTGGAACCGAGGCACCCTCCGTCGCCTCGGTCAGCGACATGGCGGAGATTACGCGCATCCACGAGATTCTGCTTGGGGCCGGCGTCACCATCTGCGAAGGGCTCGCGAACCTCGACAAGCTCGGCGAGCAGACATTTTTCATGGCTTTGCCCCTGAAGCTCTTCGGCGGCGACGGCTCGCCGACGCGCGCCGTCGCTATCGAAGGTTTGTGACAGTCCGCATAGAGAGACGGCCGGTCTCGGGCCCTGGAAGCCAACGAATGCGTATTGTGGGGATCTGATGAAATACCTGTGCCTTGCGTACGAAGAGGAGCGGAAGCTCAACGACCTATCGCAGGAGGAGTGGCATAGCCTGCGCCAAGAGACGCTGGATTACGTAGCGGCAATCCAGAAGAGCGGCCATCTGCTCGATGCGCGCCCGCTGCGAAGCGCAACCAAGGCAGCGACGGTGCGCGTTCGCGACGGCAAACTGCAGGTCACCGATGGGCCGTTTGCGGAAGCCAAGGAGCAACTCGGAGGGTTTTTCCTCATTGAGGCGAGGGATCAGGAGGAGGCCATTCAAATAGCCGCGAAGTGGCCTTCGGCACGGCTCGGGACGATTGAAGTCCGCCCCATCGATGAAGAACTCCGGATGGATCGGCGCTACGCCTGACGAAGGAGGCTTCGCTTCGCCCTGGGCTGAGATCCGTTGCCGCTTCGTGGTTGCAGGAGCAACACGGTAGATCCGCGCGTGAACTTGTCCCAATGGAAAGCGACTTTGCTACACTTTGGCTCTTACCGTTAACCCGAAGGAGAACGTGATGGCGAAGAAAGTTGGTTTTGTTGGTTTGGGAATCATGGGCAGGCCGATGGCCCGCAATCTGATGAAGGCCGGGCACGAGGTCACCGTTTTTGACGTCGTGGCGGCTTCGATGGACGAGTTGGCCAAGGACGGCGCCAAGAAGGCAGCCTCCGCGAAAGAGGTGGCCGCACAGAGCGAGGTTGTCATCACGATGGTACCCGATTCGAAGGATTCCGAGGCCGCGATTCTGGGTGCCGGCGGCGTGCTCGAAGGGTCCGGCAAGGGCAAGGCCGTGATCGACATGAGTTCGATCGCGCCCGGATCGTCGCAAAAAATCGGGGCGGCGTGCGACCAAGCGGGGGTGGAATTTCTCGATGCGCCGGTGAGCGGCGGCGAACCGAAGGCCATTGAGGGAACGCTCGCCATTATGGTGGGGGGCAAGAAGGAAGTGTTTGACAAGTGGGAGGACCTCTTCAAGCCCATGGGGAGCGCCACCTATTGCGGCGGCTACGGCGCGGGGAACACGACCAAGCTTGCCAATCAGATCATTGTGGCGCTGAACATCGCGGCGGTGGGCGAAGCTCTCGTGTTGGCCAAGAAGGCGGGCCTTGATCCGGAGGTGGTGTTCAACGCCATCAAGGGCGGGTTGGCGGGGAGCACAGTGCTGAACGCCAAGGCTCCCATGATGATCGCAGGCAATTTCAAGCCGGGTTTCCGCATCCGCTTGCATCAGAAGGATCTCAACAACGCCATCCAAACCGGCAAGGAGGTTGGCGTTCCGCTTCCCTTTACTTCCCTGGTGCAACAGGTGATCGGCTCGCTTGTCAACGAAGGCAAGGGCGAACTCGATCACTCGGGGATTGCTAACTTTCTCGAAGACATGGCGCAGTGCACGATCAGCGGCAAGTAGCAGCGCGAGGTTGTGGCGCGGAGGCCGCCTTCGTTTTGCAGCGGGGTGCGAAAAGGGGCGGCCCTTGTAGCTTTGCCGTAAGTGGCATGTCTTCCATGCCTAAGGGCGAAAAGGGCGCCCGTCCCCCATTTTTGAACCGCACCCGTCAGGCTTGCCCCAGCAGGCGTTTTACTTCTTCCACGGCTTGACCAAGGTCGCTGTAGGTCAGACGATGCGCGCCGGCGGCGACTAATTTTCGGATGGAGGCGGTGTGTTCGCGGGAAACTTCCCTGTCCCAGAGGGGCAATTCGCGGACGAGAAGGTCCAGGGCCTCTTCGGGGCGTAATTGTTCAACGCTGGGAATCGCGGCCTCAGGTTGCCGCTCGAGAAAAACGACGCGATGCCCCCGCGCTGACTCACAGGTCGTGAGACCACTGATTTGCGTTGTTGCCAACTCGAGCACCGTTTCGCCATTCACATCCAACGCCGCCGTGTGGGCACGCAGTTCCGGGAAAAGCTCGACGGCCGATGGCTTGAGCCGCAGCCACCGCGGTTTGCCGAGCAGCATGCCGGCGGGATCGTTGCGGATGAGGTAGACGGCGTCGTCGCTGACGAACTGCAGGCCATCGCGGGCGCAGGCGTATGCCAGACAGCTCTTGCCGGCTCCGGATTTCCCGCAGAATAAGACAGCGCTCTTGCCGTCGCTGACGCAACCCGCATGAATTGCCGTGAGCCTGTGCCAGGTCAAGAGAGTATAAATGAGGCATTCCAGATAATAAAATCGAAAGTGCCTGGAATCATGCACTGTTTGTTCGGGAACGACCACGTAGGCGAAACCGCGTTCCATGTCGCAGGCCGCGAAATCGTCGCGTCCGGCTACGAGAGTCAGCAGGTGGTTTTGCGCGCGGGCCACGGGAGCGGCCCGGAGACCGCCATTTGTGCCGGCGCCGGAGACGATCACGCGCAGGCGCAGTGGCGGATCGGGGAAGGCTGCGTCCGAGCGGGGCCAACTGAGCCGGGCGCTCGCCAATACGTGCGGCGAATTGGTTTCGATGTGCAGGGAAAAGCCGAGAGGGTAGAACGTTTCTCGAAGCGCAAGGTCGTTCGCGTATCCGAGTGGATCCCAACTCGGCTCAGGATTCATGAGCGTGTGGACGAGCAGTCACGGTTTCTTCACAGCGCTTGAGGCAGCTGTCCCGATAGGTGCCGCTAAATGTGCCCGAACAGCGGTTCGGTTTCGCGAGCGGTTGGGGCCGCCCCGGCGAGCATCTCACGTACCTGTTGAATGATCCCTGCCTTGTCGCGATTTCGTAGCGACCGGCGGTTCACCAGCAGGTGGGCTGTGGAATTGGGCAGCACCTTGTCGATGATCTTCAGCCCGTTGGCGCGCAGGGTCCGTCCCGTTTCCGTATTGTCGACGATGGCGTCACCGTCCTCGGGCGGCTTCGATTCCGTCGCTCCAAAGGAATGGAAGATCGCGACGGGCGAGGAGCTGCGCCGTTCGACGTGCAGACGCGAATAGGGGCTGTAGAGCGAAGGCTCCAGATCGGTGTGTTTGCGCACGAGCGATTCCGTCAGGTTCAGGTACTCGGTCCAGATGCGTAGCGGGTGCGTGCCGGTCGAGTTAACGAACTTCTGGAAAAGATCGGCTGTGGTCTGCACGTCCTCCCAGGCATCGGGCACGGCCAGAACGATGTCCACGCGGCCGAAGCCCAGATCGACGAGGGCCTCGACATTCGACTGACACTCGCTTTCGAGGTACCAATCGAGGCCGGAGATTCCGGCGTCGTAGAAACCCGCCGCGATCATGTAGGGAATCTCCTGCGGGCGCAGCACCTTGACGGTTGTTCCCGCCATACCAAGATCGGGACGGTAGCTGCGGCTGCCGTCGGCATAGCCTGTCGGATGCAGGCCGGCTCGCTGGAGAAAGGCCGACGTGGTTTTCTCGAGACTGCCTTTGGGAATCGCGAATCGAACCTGACTCATAACTAGATTTATTTTGACTGGCGGACGGTATTCCTTACCCTAACGCATTTAGGCGCTTGCCATGAAAATGGGGACCAAAGGGCCCTTTTTCGCCGGGACTGTCATTTTCCCCACGGGACCTAACCAACGACTTTGGCCAAGGCGGCGGCGTCGGCCGCGACGACTTGGGTTTCGTGACCGTCACTCACTTGCATCGTGCCGTCGCCGCCGGGTGCGGGAATTGCCGCGATCCATTCCGTGCCCCGCCGTTCGCACTCCGCGGCGGAAACGGCGCCACCGTCTCCTGTTCCTATACCGACACGAATTCCGCTTCGCCGGAGGTTTTCCGCCAGGCGAACGGCCGCCGGGTAGCTCTCGCCGGATCCGGTCAGCAAGTAGAGCTGATAAGGACGCGGGGGCGACCATTGTTTGCCGGCCATGAAGCCTTCGACAAGGCTGTCAAACCGGAAGGCGCAGCCGGTAGCGGGCAGGGAAGGACCGCCGAACTCCTCCACCAGCTTGTCATACCTCCCGCCGCCGCAATATTTGGCGCCACCATTATCCGCGGCGGAGGAGATCTCGAATACCGTGCTTGTATAAAACGTAAAACCGCGGGCAATGCCGAGCACAACCTCAAAATCGCCCAGCTCGTACATTTCGGCATGACGGCAGACTGCGAGAAGCTCGTCGAGGGCTCCGGTCGCGGGGGTGCCGTGCAAAAGCGCCTCGGCTTCTTTGTGGACGTGCGCCAGACCGCCGCGAAGGCGGGACACGCGCATAAGCCGCTCGGAAACCTGCTCCGGGACGAGCTGCTGCACGTCCCAGAGACGCCGAAAGGTCGCTTCCGCCTGCAGTGGCAGCAAATCCGCCCACTCATCGGCCGGAGCGTCGTGCTGTCCGGCGATGGCATGGGGGCCGGAGTAGTCCGATTCCGCTTGGAGAGCAGCCAAGTCCATGCGATCTATTTTCAATTCTTCCAGGAGGGCCCGATCGCCGGTTTTCTTGACCAGATGGCACTTTTCGTCAATGGCGATCAAGCGGTCCAAATGCCCGATGACGACCGCGCGGTCGTCGGGGTCGAGGTCCGCGGAAAGCAGGCCCCCGAAAATCCCGATATTGCCGATTTTCAAGCGAAAGTTCTCAATGCCCAGGCTGCGCAGGATCTGACAAGCGGCTGCAATCACCTCGGCGTCGGGAGCGGCGCCAGACTGCCCCAGGCACTCGATGCCTGCCTGTGTGAATTCGCGGCGGCGTCCTGATCGCGGCCGGCAATAGCGGAAGCAAGGTGCGATGTAGTACAGCTTGTGCGGCCCCTGAGCTGTATCCAAAAGTCCGGAGGCCATCAGGCGGCACACCGGAGCGGTCATCTCGGGCCGCAGCGCGAACTCTTCGTGATCGCAGTGGAAGGTCAGCATGGAGCTTTTGATTTCCGGGCCGGAGCGGGCCAGAAACAGCTCGACATTCTCGAAAGTTGGAGTCTCAACCGCTTGAAAGCCATACGCTTCCGCGACGCGCGAGAGCCGGGAGCGGACATGATTCCTCGCCGCCGCCTCACGAGGCAGAAAGTCACGCGTTGCTGGAGGGGCCTGAAATTTTGGCATGGTCAGAAGTTCTTGGATGGGCCCGCCGGTTGGCGCGACCAGCGCCATGGAAAACCGCTACCCGGCAACGCCGGCGGAGGAGGAGGGTTCACTGCCAGCGTCAGCTTCGCCGGAGCTTGGGATGAAGGTACACCTGCATCGGCCGCAGCCCAGGGGAGACCTCTTTTTATAGCAGGGGCCGACCCGGCGCTGCAAGGCGGACCGACGGTGGAGCATGTCCTCGGGCGGAGCTTGAGGGAGAGGCCTGTACTAGCGCTTCCCCCGCAAAACCCGATTGCCGGACTCAGTTCAAGACCCTATCCACCGTGTGGCAAACAAACGCGTTATAATGAGTTTTATCCGCTCGCCATGTAACCTGGCTAAAATCCGGGGTCACCCGAAAGGCAGTCCATGTCCACTGTAGAAACAGCTCCCCTAGGGAGAGGTACACGTCCGGCCACCGACCGGATTGTCAACGATTTCAGCATCCAAGTCGCTACCGTAAACGGGTCAGGCAGCCAGACGGCCAATCTGGTCCTGCTGCGGGCCCTGTTCCAGATGGGGATCCCGGTTTCCGGGAAGAACCTTTTCCCGTCGAACATCGCCGGTCTGCCGACGTGGTACACCATCCGCACCAGCAAGCGGGGATTCATCGGCCGCAAGAAGGAAATTGACTTCCTCGTCGCCATGAATCCCGAGACGGCGCAGGAAGACGTGCTTGATCTTCCATCGGGAGCGGCGGTCGTGTATGATGCTCCGCTCAATCTTCAGGCGTTGCGCACGGATTTGCATTTTTATCCCGTTCCGTTCGACGAACTGGTCACTCCGGTCTGTCCGGACGCCAAGCTGCGCCGCCTGGTGAGGAACATCATCTACGACGGAGTGCTGGCTCATCTGCTCGGCATTGAACTCGAAGAAATCCGGATCGCGCTCTTCAAGCAGTTCAGCGCCAAGCCGAAAGCGGCGGAGTTGAACTGGAAGGCTGTGGAAGCCGGCTATGAGTTTGCCCAGAGGGAGATAGAAAAGCAGGATCCCTACGGCGTCGAGCGCATGAACGCCAACGGGAACAAGATCATCATCGAGGGCAACGCCGCGGCGGCGCTGGGCGCCGTTTTCGCGGGTGTGACGGTGGTGACCTGGTATCCGATCACGCCTTCGTCGTCGCTGGCGGAAACACTGGCGGACTACGCCCACCGTTTCCGGCTCGACCCTGAGACCGGCAAAGCAACTTATGCGATCGTGCAGGCGGAAGATGAGCTGGCCTCGATCGGCATGGCCCTGGGCGCGGGCTGGGCGGGCGCGCGCTCGATGACAACGACAGCGGGACCGGGCGTCTCGCTCATGTCGGAGTTCGTCGGCCTCGGCTACTTTGCGGAAATTCCGGTTGTGATTTTTAATGTGCAGCGGATGGGACCCTCGACCGGTTTGCCGACGCGGACCTCGCAGGGCGACTTGCTGACGTGCGCCACGCTTTCGCACGGCGATACGCAGCACCCTCTGCTGATCCCCTGCTGCCCCGAAGAATGTTTCTCGATGGCGGCTCAGGCCTTCGATCTGGCCGAGGAACTGCAGACGCCCGTGTTTGTGATGCTCGATCTCGATCTGGGCATGAACTACTGGATGGCGAACCCCTTCCAGTACTCCAACAGTCCGCTCAAGCGCGGCAAAGTTCTCAGCGCGGAAGATCTGGAGCGTGCCGGCGAGTTCGCCCGTTACAAGGATGTGGACGGCGACGGGGTCGGCTATCGCACTCTGCCGGGCACCATGAGCTACAAAGCTGCGTACTTCACGCGTGGAACCGGGCACAATGAGCGCGCTCAATACAGCGAGAAGCCGGCCGACTGGGTGCGGAACATGGACCGGCTGACGCGCAAATTCGAAACGGCCCGCGGCCTGATGCCCGCGCCGGTGATTGACGAGGAACCGGGCGCATCGATCGCCTTCATCGCCTGCGGCACGAGCGAGAACGCCGTGCAGGAAAGCCGCGACCAACTGCGGAACGAACACAAGCTGAAGGTTTCGTATTTGAGAGTTCTGGGATTCCCGTTCAACGACGACATGCGGGAGTTTGTGCGCGCCCACGAGCGTGTCTACGTGGTCGATCAGAATCGCGACGGGCAGTTGCATGCCCTTGTGCGCCAGCACATGCCCGATGAGCTGGTTTCGCGTTTGCGCAGTATCCGCTACTACGGCGGTCTGCCGATCGACGCCCGGACCATTACCGATGATCTCGTCGAACAGGAGGAACTGTGAGTACTGTTGCGGCACCGCCGCCCCCAAAGAAACTGAATCGCATCGGCCTCGAGCAGACGGAATACCGCGGCCTCAAGACGACGTTGTGCGCCGGGTGCGGCCATAACTCAATTTCCGAACGTATCGTCGAGTGTTTTTTTGAGATGGGCGTGGACCCGCGGCGCGTGATCAAGCTGTCGGGGATCGGGTGCTCTTCAAAATCGCCGGCCTACTTTCTGAATCTCTCGCACGGATTCAACGCGGTGCATGGCCGCATGCCTTCCGTGGCGACGGGAGCGCTGCTCGCCAACCACACGCTGATGGCTCTGGGAGTTACGGGTGACGGTGATACGGCCTCGATCGGCGTTGGGCAGTTCGTCCACCTGATGCGGCGGAACCTGCCGATCATGTACATCATCGAAGATAACGGCTGCTATGGCCTGACCAAAGGGCAGTTCTCCGCGACGGCCGATCTTGGGTCCAGACTGAAGAGCGGCATCGTCAACGAGCTCCCCGCGATCGACACCTGCGCGCTGGCGATTCAACTGGGCGCGACATTCGTGGGCCGGTCGTTTTCCGGTGACAAGAAGCAGTTGCAGTCCATGATCAAGGCGGCCATCGCGCACGACGGCACCTCGATGATCGATGTCATCTCCCCGTGCGTGACCTTCAATGACCACAAGGGGTCAACCAAGAGCTACGCCTACGTTCGCGAGCACCGCAACGATCTGAACACGGTTGATTTCGTGCCATTCTTCCAGGAGATTCAGATCGAAGAGGAATTTGCGCCGGGGTCGAGCCGCGAAGTCAAGCTGCACGACGGTTCAACGCTGATGCTGACGAAGCTGACGGAAGAGTACGATCCTTCCAGTGACATTGGCGCGATTCGCACGCTTCACGAGCACGCCTCGCGAGGAGAGGTTCTGACCGGTGTTTTCTACGTGAACACCGAGAAGAAGAACTTCATGGAACTGCTCAACGTGGTGGACGAACCACTGGCGACGCTGCCGGACTCGCGCGTTCGCCCTCCCGAATCGGCCCTTCAGGAGATTATGCAGGAGCTGGCCTAAGTCCGGGTTTTTAGGCTTTTCCGGGGCGGGCGCGCTTGCAGGCGGCCCGCCCCTTCGCTGTTCGAGGGACGAGTTACCAACGCCGGGCGATCCAGGCTTGGGCCAATGAGTCCACCCGGCTTGCCGCAGGCTGGGGACCTCCTTTCCGGCGCCCGCTCCAACGGCGCGCCAGTTCTCCTCGCAGGGCGACGAGGCACAACAGCGGGAGCACCCCCACGACGAAGACCAAGTTGGCAGCTTCACGCCACGAGAACCTCTTAAGAGCTTTCACGTCGTTCTCCGTACCTGTTGTTGTCAGGCACGCACCTCCTGTCTGCAAAGAGGAATCCATCGCCTCTGTTTCGCCGAAAAGGTGCAGGCACGGAAGTTAGACCCTCCTGTGCCGAGACCGCGCCGCCAGAAGGCAGTGACAGCGTCATGCAGGCATGACGTAAGGGATCGCACGGGCTGCCAGGTTTCGCGATCGGGGAAGGGTCCGTTACAATAGCCGTTTGTCGGGTTCTTCGAACACGGCCTCATGACCGGCCCGGGCACAGATCGCAAGCCCGGTGCAGGTTCCACGCTCGATGAGGCCATCGCCGCCATCCTGGAACCTGCCGGCGAGCAGACAGACAATTCCATGAAGATTCTGATGGCAGCGTCCGAAGTCGAGCCGTATTCCAAGACGGGAGGCCTGGCCGACGTCCTGGGGGCATTGCCGCGCGCCCTCGCCGCGCTGGGCCACCAAGTCGGCGTGGTTGCACCCCTCTATCGGTCCACGCGCGCCTTCGGTCTCGACGTTGTTTTCGAGAGCTTGACGATCCCGATGGGCTCCGGCACGTATTTCCCACGTGTGTATTCTTCGGTTGATCAAGGCGTGAAGATCTATTTCGTGGACTACCCGCCGTTTTTTGACCGGGAAGGATACTACGGGACGGCGGCGGGCGACTACGCGGATAATGCACTGCGTTTCATGCTTTTTTCGCGGGTCGCCGTGGAGCTAGCCAAGCTCGATTTCCGCCCGCATGTTCTTCACTGCCACGATTGGCAAACCGCCATGGCTCCGCTGCTGCTGAGGACCCTGTACGCGGGTGATCCGGCGTTTGCGGCTACGCGCACTGTTTTTACGATTCACAATCTCGGTTATCACGGCGCGTTCCCGCCCAGCGTGCTTGCCGACGCCGGTTTGCCAGGCTCTCTGTTTACGATCGATGGTCTGGAGTTTTTCGGCAATGTGAGCTACCTAAAAGGGGGACTCGTTTTCGCGGACAAGCTGACAACCGTCAGCGAAGCCTACGCTCGTGAGATCCAAACGCCGGAATACGGGCACGGCGTCGATGGCTTGTTGCGGCTCAGGAGTCACGATCTCGCGGGGGTGCTCAACGGCGTGGACTACAGCCATTGGGATCCTCAAACGGATCCCCTCATCGCGCAGCCTTATAGCCCAGCCAAAATGGACGGCAAGCGAGCCTGCAAGAAGGATTTGCTGGCAACTTTCGACTTAGATTCATCGAATCTGAGCCGTCCGGTCATCGGCATGGTTTCGCGGCTGGCGGCGCAAAAGGGCTTCGATCTGCTCGCAGCCGCGGCAGACGGGCTGATGCAGCTTGATTTGACGCTCGTGATTTTGGGAACAGGGGAACCGGGATTCGAGAAGCTCCTCGCGGATCTGCAAAAACGCTATCCCGGGAAGCTGGGGCTACGTCTCGCCTACGACAATGCGATCGCCCACAAGATTGAGGCAGGCTCTGACATGTTTTTGATGCCCAGCCGCTACGAGCCTTCCGGGCTCAATCAGATGTACAGTCTGCGCTACGGCACGGTCCCGATTGTGCGCGCCACGGGCGGTCTCGACGACTCCATAGAGCCTTTTGACCCTGCCACGAAGCAGGGCAACGGCTTCAAATTCGCGGCTTACACGCCTCAGGCGATGATGGCGGCGGTACAGCAGGCTTTGGCGCTTTACCAACAGCGCACGCTTTGGGCCGTGGTGCAGCGCAACGGCATGGTACAGGACTATTCCTGGAAGCGGTCGGCGGCGAAGTATGTGGCCTTATACGAGGACCTGATTGCCGCGCCTCCGGTGGCTGCGCCGGTTCCAGGCCCCTAGATCTGGTAGGCTGAAGGGCGGGAAGTCTCGTGGGAAGTTGCATCTTTTTGCGGGGCAGAATCATCTAACGGACAGATGAAGGCGCCGTGCCGCGCGCTGCTCTGAGAACAGGAGGCCTGATGGCAGGAGCAAATACTCTTACGTTGAAGGACGAGTCGTTTGACACGGATGTACTGCAGTCGGACGTGCCGGTTTTAGTGGATTTTTGGGCCGTTTGGTGCGGTCCTTGCCGCATGATGGCTCCGGTTGTCGATGAGGTCGCCAACGAGTACCAGGGGAAGGTGAAGGTGGGCAAGCTTGACGTGGACAGCAATCCTGCTTCAGCCAGCCGGTTTCAGGTGCGGGGCATACCGACACTGTTGCTTTTCAAGAACGGAAACGTCGTCGAGCAAGTCGTCGGCGCAGTCGGAAAGGACAAAGTCGTGGCCATGTTGAACGGCCACATTTGATCTCCGGATCGCCCGCTCCATTCCAAATCCCGGATCTCGATTCTACTGCTCAGAAACAACGTCCGCTTCCATCTCCTCTCCGGCGGAAAGCCTGCCGTGTGCGTGGACACTTGGCGGGTCTGCTTACCGGGAAATCTCCGCGAACGAATCCGTACGAACAGCCTAGGCCCCACGCCTGTTGGACCCCCTTTAGACGAATTTGCGCAGCGCTACAGGCTCAGGGTTTAAGCCGGGCGGCAGGTGATATTCTATAAGCGCCATGACGGAACAGACCCTTGTTCTCGAGACCGCGCCACCGATTGCCACGTTGGTACTAAATCGCCCGCAGCAGCGCAACGCGCTCTCCCTGGCCTTGATGGAAGAGCTGACGGCGTCGTTGCTTGCAATGGCCTCAAAGCCGGAAATCGCGGTTGTGATCCTTCGGGCGGAGGGGCCAGCCTTCTGCTCGGGCCACGACTTGCGGGAGATGCAGGGGCGGGACCTCGACCACTATCGCCGGACATTCGATGTGTGCACGGATCTGATGATGACGATCCGGCGGATTCCGCAGCCGGTGATCGCGCAGGTGAATGGCGTGGCCACGGCGGCCGGCTGCCAACTCGTGGCGGCTTGCGATCTGGCCGTGGCATCGGAGAACTCGTCCTTTGCCACGCCCGGCGTGAAGATCGGACTCTTCTGCAGCACTCCGATGGTGGAAGTCAGCCGGGCGGTTGGCCGCAAGCGCGCTCTCGAGCTGTTGCTGACGGGCAAGCCGATCGACGCGGCGACAGCATGCGAATGGGGCTTGGTCAACCGGGTTGTACCCCGGGAGGAACTCGCCGCGGCGACGAACGAACTGGCCTCAGCCATTGCGAGAGCGAGTTCTCTTGTGGTAGGTCTGGGGAAGGCCGCGTTCTACACACAGATCGATCTGGATCACTCCAAGGCCTATGCCTACGCCAAAGAGGTGATGAGCATGAACGCCGTGGCCGACGACGCCCAAGAGGGCATCTCGGCGTTTCTCGAAAAACGCGAGCCTTGCTGGACCGGACGCAGACCCGCCTCCGAGGACAGTCACCAGATTTCGCCCGAGCCGATGTCCAGTGATGCATTGAGTCACGCAGGTGCGAAGGGCGGCGGGGGCATTCCTTAGCGAAAAAGACGCTGGCGGATGCTAAAGCGTCTCGGCCCCGATGGTCTTCTCAATTGCTACGTTCTTCGTTTCGGCGTTGAAGCGAAAGAGCACCAGATCCGCCCAGTCGCCCGATGCGAGGAACCCTTGCCTTCCTTCGATGCCGAGCGCACGGGCCGGGTTGACGGTGGCCAGTTGCAGGGCTTGCGCCAACGAGATTCCGGCAAAGCGCATGACGTTTTCGATCGCACGGTCCATGCGCAGCGCCGACCCCGCGAGCCTCCGGCCCTCCACCAGTTCGACGCGATTTTCCGGGGTCAGCTCAATTTCGAGATGTCCCACGCGGTACCTGCCCGGTTTGCAGTTGGCGGGCGTGACCGCGTCGGTGACGAGAATCGAGCGCTCGATGCCCTTGGAACGCACGGCGACTTTCACGAAGCTGGCCGGCAGGTGAATGCCATCGACGATCAACCCTGCGTAAAGCTCATCGGCGGCCAACTGGTCCCAAAGGTAGTTCGGAAACCGCGGCAGAACCTGGTGCGAGCCGTTGCCGAGGTGAGTGCTCATGGTGGCGCCGGCGCGAATCGCCACGGCAATTTGAGCAGCTGTGGCGTTGGTGTGCCCGATGCTGACAACAGTCCCTTGCGAAGCGGCATTTTCGATGAGACCTACTACGCCTTCCTGCTCCGGAGCTACGGTGAGCAACCGGATCTGTCCCTCGGCGGCCTCTTGAAAGCGACTCCATTCATCGATGGTGGCTACACGCACGTGCTCCTTCGGATGGGCGCCGCGTGGGCCGTCGTCGGGAGAAATCCATGGCCCCTCCAGATGAAAGCCTGGCAACGTTGCCTCGGCCCGAAGCTCGTGCCTGGCGCGAACAAGATTCCGCAGCGAGCCGCAGATGTTTTCCTGGGATCCTGTGATCACGGTCGGGAAAAAGCGGGTCACGCCACAGGAGCGCTGCGACTCTATCGAACGCGCGATTTCTTCGGCCGAGGTGTCGGGCGAGTTATAGTCAACGCCCGCGAAGCCGTTGACTTGAAGGTCAATGAATCCGGGCGCGACCCAGCGGTCGAGATGCGGCGACGCGGCAGGAGTGACCTTGACGATTCGGCCGTTTTCGACATGCACGTCGACGGGTTCGGCTGTGGCCGGCGAGAGGCCGCTGTGAATCACGGTGCTCATTTCGTGTGGTTTCGCGAGTGCCGATACATTGGAAAAGTTGGCCGTTGCGATGAGAATGTTCCGCAGCTTTCCTTAGATTACACAAACGATACAATCATGGCTGGCGCGGATGATGACGATGACGGCCGCCAAGTTTATCGGGAAGGAAGTCAGGGTCGTGGTGGACCGGCCTTTGGGCAGCAGGCATCCTGTCCATGATTTCCTCTATCTGCTGAACTACGGGTACCTCGAAGATGTGCCCGCGGCCGACGGTGAAAATCAGGATGCGTACATTCTCGGCGTATTTGAGCCGGTAGATGAGTTTGTGGGTGTTTGCATCGCCGTTCTTCACCGTGAGGATGACGTGGAGGACAAGCTGATCGTGGCGCCCCACAACCGTTCCTACAGTGACGAGCAGATCCTCGCGTTGACGGAGTTTGTGGAATCGTCTTTCAAGGCTAAAGTGTTTCGATAAGGGCACGAGCCTTCGAACGGTTCAATGACGCCGGTGCGATCCTGGTGTGAGATATCTTTATGCAAATCAAGATCGATGGAAGGGCCGTGGGTTTAGACCTCCAGGGAGAAGGGACTCCCCTCGTTCTGATGCACGCGTTTCCGGTGGACCGCTCGATGTTTCAATTTCAGGTCCGGGAACTTGCGAAGATCGCCCGGGTGTTGACATTTGATGTGCCCGGCATGGGCGAATCGGAGGCCGGACCATGTTCGATAAGTGACATAGCTGATCTTGCCGCGCGGCTGTTGGACGAACAAGGCATCGACAAGGCTGTGGTGGGCGGCGTTTCGATGGGTGGGTATGCCTCGTTCGCGTTCGTCCGCCGCCATGCCCAGCGGCTTCTGGGTCTTGTGCTTGCGGACACAAAGCCCGAGGCGGATACGGACGACGCCAAGAAGGCCAGACGGGAAATGGCTGCGGCCGCGCGCGAGCAGGGCTCCGCCGAGATCGCCGCGCGCATGTTGCCCAAACTCCTGGGGCCAACGAGCTTGCGAGAACGGCCCGAAGTTGTGGAAGGCGCGCGCTCGATGATTCTGCGCGCCAACCCCGAGAGCATCGCCCGGTTGTTGGAGTCGCTGGCTCAGCGGGACAACGCAACTTCTCTGTTGGCGGAGATTAAGGCGCCCGTACTCGTCATCGCGGGCGCCGAGGATGCCATCACGCCAGCTTCTGCCGCCAAGGTGTGGGCCCAGCAGATTCCCAACGCCAAGTTCGTGCAGATTCCCCAATCAGGACATCTCTCCAATCTGGAAACACCGGGCGTTTTCAACTTTGAACTCCAAGCATTCCTAAGCACAGTCGCGACGCACTGATCTATTCCCCGCGCTGCAATTCGTGGCATAGCTCACTAAACGCCCCGTCTGATTTCGGACAGGCCATCGCATCGTGTGGCGCGCTATGTCACACACCGTAAGTTTTGACGCAGGCGTGTCATGATCCCGGCGTCACAGTTTTCCGCGATCACGAGTCCTTGAGTCCAATGCGGGCCGGCCGGAGCACGGGATGACGTGCCTGAGCGGCTCGCAGACAGTCCCTCTATTTATTCAAAAAAACTCGAAGAAGGAGAGTAAGAAATGAAGCAGTTTTGGATGATTTGTCTCTTGCTGGCGGCCATTCCCGTGGCGCTCGTCGCGCAAGGACCTGGTACACGGACGATAACGACCGTTCGCCTGGTCGCCGACATGAATACCTCGAACGAGGTGCCTCCGGTGAGCGGGGCACAAGGCAGCGGCACGGCTGAAGTCATTATCAACTTGACAAGGAATGCACCATCAGATGTCAATCCGGATACAGACGAGCAGGACTTCCTTGCCGATATTTTCGGATTCGGCGGGAGCGCGGGAGGCGAGAGCCGCTTCAGCGAGGTAACGGCGGCGTCGGTTGAGCTTCGCGCGAATGTAAACCTGGCGCAGGATCAAACCTTCACCGGGTTTCATATTCACCGTGGGGCGGCCGGCGAAACAGGGTCGATCGTGGTTGGACCGCAGTTCGGAGATCCGGAGCCGATCGCGGCGGGCGCCGGTACTCTAAGCCGCACATTGGCCAATACGGACAACGTCACCCTCGAGGCGATTGGCGAGGTTCTGCGAAATCCGCGGGATTTCTACGTGAACGTCCATACAGAAAGCAACCCCAACGGATTTATGCGCGGGCAGTTGCGTCTGGGTGATGAATTCCAGCAGACGCGCGCCGACCGGATCCTGAGCACGTTGGATCTGCGGCTTCAGATTGTGATGGAGAACGTCAACCGGATCTCGCGCAAGCTTGGGATCGTGCCGATCGAGGACGAACTGACACCTCCGGGTGGTGACAATGGCCAGACACCGCCACCCGATGAGGACGACAGCGAGAACGGTGAAACGCCTCCGCCGAGTGGCGAGACGCCGCCGGCTCCGCAACAGTAGTTAGGAAAGAACGGTCGAGCATCACCGGGGGGCGGCGGGAACTCTCCCGCTGCCCCTCTCGCTTTTGAAAGGTTCAGTGGATTGCAGCACGGGTGTTCGCGCCGCGCCCGAGTCCGGATGGCAACGGCCCGCCAAGAAGCCGTAGCAGCGGACGTCGTGATACCCACACGAGTGCTTACGAGAGGTTCGCGCCGCTGGAAGAAAAAAGATGAGTGAGAGGGCCGTTAATCGGCCGCGGTTTGTACCTGCACCAGGGGTTCCGTGACTTTCACGAGCGGCGGAGCGGTCAGGGGCTGAGGGTCGCGCCAGAAATCGATCGCGCCGACCTTGTGCACGCAGGAGATGGTGCAACGCGGGGCGCAATCCTTGCGAGTCAAATACGCCTGCCGGATGTGCTCCACCGTGTACTGCTCGAGGGGAATGCCGGGGAATCCTCGCTGCTGCGAACAATAGTGCACGAGGCCGTCCTCGCAGACATAGAGGTAGCGGGCGCCGGCGCGGCAACGCCAGTTGTTGGTCTTGCCCTCAATGATGTTGTCTTGAAAGTGGGTGATACGGCTATAGGAACGGTTGCCGAGCGCTTTGATCTTGCGGTAAAGGCCCTGCTCGACGTTGCTCAGCGGCTGCAATTGGCCACTGGAATCGTGGATGATCCCCACCGTGCTCGTGAATCCCAGCTGCCGTGCCCGCTGCGCGATCGTATAAGCGTCTTGGGGGTCCGATACGCCGCCGCCCACGACTGAGTTGATGTTGACCGCAAAGTCGGCGTGCTCGGCCAGCAACTGCAGCTTCTTGTCGAGGACCTTCAGGCTCTTTTTAGAGATTTCATCGGGCCGGACGTTGTCGATGCTGATCTGCAGATACTCCAGCCCGGCTTCGTTGAGCTGCCTGATCCGCTCGGCTGTCAGCAGGTAGCCGTTCGTGATCATGCTGGAAATCATGCCGTGGCTGCGAACCCGGCGGATTACCTCTTCGAGTTCCGGATGGAGGAGCGGCTCGCCGCCGCTCATGGTCACGATGCTGGTCCCCAAGGCCGCCAGCCGGTCGATACGGCGCAACATCTCCCGGGTGGGGACGGCGTCGGAGTGGTTGTCGTACTCGTTGCAGTAGGTACAAGCCAGGTTACAGCGTCTGGTTGGAATCACATGGACCAGGACCGGGTGATCCGTGCCGGCTAACCCTTTTAGGATCATGCCGAATTCGCGGAATCTACGGTGCCACCAAAGGGCTCTGCGCCGAAGAGGAGTCATGCGGAATGGAGATCTTTAACTAACGCCCTAGTTAAGCACATCTGCCGCCTGCAAGCTACAGCAATTCACCGAGTTGCATCGCCGAACTCGCCAAAAGTCCAGATTCGGCGGGGAAAGGCGATTGGACCCTACCCTGGCGGTTGGAGCATCCCGAACTGCGAGGGCCATGACCGCCTCGGCCCACCCCAGTATAACTCTGAAGTCAAGGGGGTTAGGCTAAATTATTGGCAGCGCGAACGGCTCCGGGCCGGGCCTGAAGAGAGGGCAAAGGAAGGGGACACCCTCAATTTTAACCCAGCAGGCGACGATGTAAGTAGCTGATTAAAATACACTTATGCTAGAATGCGGCACCGCCAGGTGGTTGCGACGCCTCTTTGTTCGAAGCCAACTAACTGACTCTTAAGGAGCAACGGCAGGCGAGTACGGCAACCTTTCCCGTCTCTTTAAGCGCGAAACGCCGATATCCTTCGGCAGCCTGTCGGTCGACCCTCGCGCGTCGCCTGCTGCAGCCACAGTACCTGGGAAATTAGTAGCCTGTCACCGTCTTTACCGACTCCTAAGGAGCAACGGCAGGGGAGTACGGCAAGTTGAGGCGTTCCCGTTTCTCTAAACGCGAAACGCCGATATCCTTCGGCAGCCTGTCGCTCAACCCTCGCGCGTCGCCTGCTGCGCCCAAGGTACCTCGGAAATTAGTAGCCTGTCACCGTCTTTACCGTCTGTACCTCCCAGTTGCAAAGGACAGAGCTTCCAAAGACGACGTGGTAGAGCCCGCCACTCTCGCCATTAATTGGCTGACCCAGCTCTCTAAGTCGGGATTCCCACCTGCGGTACTCCGAACTCGACCTCAGCAGGAAAACATCATAGACCTCAGGAACATCGTAGCGCCCCTCAGGTCCTGGAAGACTATTAACATCCAGCCCTATATGAAGAACTGAGCCCAACTCAACCAACCATCGCTCTCTGCCGTTCTTACACGAGTCTACTTCCAATAGGACCAATGCTTGATCTTTAGCCGCGTCATACCCAAAGGATAAGAGCGCACTATCGTGAAAGTCCGTCGGTTCCCCTGTGGCCTCCAATATACGTCTGTCGCTCATGTTCCACTCCTCATCTCGACGGTATGTGTGCTGCCACACTATCCTTCGGCATGGTGATCCCCTGGGCGCTGATGGTACGGTTGTTATTGTCGCCCGAGCCGTACTCGAACTCCAAGTGCGGCAGGTCCTTGGGCGAAGAGCCGGGGAGTGAGCAGCCTGTCGGACTCTGTTCCTGAGGCGCAGGTGGAACAGCTGCGGCTATTGAAGCAGGGTCTTGAGGGCAGTGGGGTCGTACTGAAGCACCACCGCCGTCTTCAGAGGAAAAGTTTCCGAGCACACCTGCTTTGCTACGATAAGGGTCTGCTCTGCCGGGATTGGGGCCTAAAGCTTGCAGCCGTGTTCCGCGTGCCGGGGCAACACTCCGATCCCTCATCAAAGAGAATGAAAGTCTGTTATTTAGAGTGCTTTTCGGGCATTAGCGGGGACATGCTGCTCGGCGCGCTGGTGGACGCCGGCGTTGACGCAGAGGCGCTCCGCGCTGAAATCGCCAAGCTCGGTCTGGAGGGAGTGGAACCCCGTTTTGAGCGCTGCGCCCGCAGCAACATCGCCGCCACGAACCTGACCGTTGAGGTGGCTCACGACCACAGCCACCGCTCGCTCAGCAAGATCAAACAGATCATCGAGGCCAGCGCCCTCGACGCCTCGGTCAAACAGCGGGCCATCGCGATTTTTGAGCGTTTGGGCGAGGTCGAGGCCGCCATCCATCAGGTGCCGGTTGAGAAAGTGCACTTTCATGAAGTGGGCGCCTGGGATTCGATTGTCGACATCGTCGGCGCCTGCATCGGTTTCCATCTGCTCGGCATTGAGAAAATCTACTGCTCGGCGTTGAACCTGGGCAGCGGGACGGTGAAGGCCGCTCACGGTGTGATGCCGGTGCCGGCGCCCGCCACGGCGGCTCTCGTCAAAGGATTGCCGACGTATTCCGAAGGCCCAGCGGTCGAGTTGACCACCCCGACGGGCGCTGCGATCGTTTCGACCCTGGCGGCCGAGTTCGGGCCGATGCCCGCCATGCGGATCTCGGCGGCCGGCTACGGCGCGGGAGATCACGATTTCAAGGAACGGCCGAATGTGCTCCGCATCCTCGTCGGCGAATTGAGCGAGGCCAAGGAAGCGACGAAGGTTTTCGTGATCGAGGCCAACGTGGACGACATGAGCCCGCAGATTGCCGGCTACGTTCGGGAGCGGCTGCTCGACGCGGGCGCGCTCGATGTGACGATGACACCGGTCTACATGAAAAAGGACCGCCCCGGCTATATGATTTCCGTCCTCGGCCAGCCCGACGACCGCGACCGCCTGGGCGATTTGCTGTTCGCCGAAACCACCACAATCGGCCTGCGCATGTATGCGGCCGAGCGGCGAGTGCTCGAGCGCAGTTGGCGCGATGTAGAGACCGTGTACGGCCGCGTCCGCATCAAGGTGGCCTCGGAAAACGGCACGGTGCGCAATGCGGCCCCCGAGTACGATGACTGCCGCCGCATCGCCCTCGAGAAAGGCGTTCCTCTCAAGGACGTCGTGCAGCAGGCCAACTTCGAGTTTCTGCGCCTAGCAAAACAGCAATGAAGTATTACCTCACGACGCCCATCTATTACGTCAACGCGGCGCCGCACATCGGGCACGCCTACACCACGCTCGTGGCCGACACGGTGAAACGCTTCCGCCGCATGAAGGGCGACGAGGTCTACCTCACGACCGGAACCGACGAGCACGGCACGAACGTCGAGCGCTCCGCCAAGCTGGCGGGATGGGAGCCGAGGAAATTCGCTGATCGAGTAGCATCCACCTTCCGGCAGGAATGGGATGAACTCGGCTTTGACTACGATTTTTTCCGGCGCACAAGCGACCCGAAGCATGCCAAGGCCGTGCAGGAAATTTTCAAAGCCTGTTTGCAAAGCGGCGCGATTTACAAAGGTTCCTACACGGGCAAGTATCACGTGGGAGACGAGGCGTTCCTGACCGAAGAGGAAGCCGCGCAGGCTGATCCCGAGCGGGTCATCACGCTGACGGAAGAGAATTACTTTTTCCGCCTTTCGGACTTCCAGGACCGCCTTCTCAAGCTCTACGAGGACGACCCCAACTTCATCCAGCCCGAGTCGCGGCGCAATGAAGTCATTTCCTTTGTGAAGGGCGGGCTGAAAGACCTTTCCATCAGCCGCTCGTCGATCAAGTGGGGCATACCCCTGCCAGACGACCCTGAACATGTCTTCTATGTTTGGTTCGATGCGCTGACCACCTACATGAGCGCCATCGGCTACGGCGAAGAAGGCGAGCGCCGCCAGCTGTGGGAAAAGCTCTGGCCGGCGGATGTACATCTGGTAGGCAAAGAAATTCTGCGCTTCCACGCCGTATATTGGCCCGCGTTTCTAATGGCCGCCGGGCTGCCCTTGCCGAAGCGCATTTACGCGCATGGATGGCTCATCTTTCAGGGCGGCAAGATGTCGAAGTCGAAAGGCAACATCGTGCGCGCCCGGCCGATTGATAAGGTCGTCGGGATAGAAGGTTTGCGTTACTACCTGCTGCGCGACATTGTATTCGGGCAGGACGGGAACTTCAGCTTTGACGCGCTCGTTGAGCGCTACAACGCCGACCTTGCCAACGGCCTGGGAAATCTCGCGAGCCGCACACTAGCGATGATCCAGCAGTATTTCGAAGGCAAAATTCCGGCGCCGCCCGACGCGCAGGGCGGGGAACTCGCGGCGCTTGCCTCCGAGACAATTCCGAAGGCCCTCGATCATTTCGAGGCGTTTGAGTTCTCGCGCGGCCTGGAGGCTGTTTGGGCGCTGACCGGCGCGGTGGACAAGTTCATCGTCGAACAAAAGCCGTGGGTTCTCGCCAAGAGCGATGCAACCGGCGACCGGGAAAAACTGCGCGCGGCGCTGTACCAGGCGGCGGAAGTCGTGCGCATTGTGACGGCGCTGATTTATCCCGTGATGCCGAAATCGGCGTCGAAGATCTGGGCACAACTCGGGCAGACAGGTTCCCTGGCGGATTTTCAATGGAAGGACTTGCAGTGGGGCGGATTGAAGCCCGGCACGCAGCTAGGCAAGACGGAGGCCGTCTTCCCGCGCCTGGATGTAGAGGAGTCAATCAAGAAGATGCATGAACTCGAGCGGGACGCACTGAAGGAGCAGGCCGCTGTGATGGGCAAGACGGCCGAGCCCGCCGCGCCTGAGAATGCGCAGGAAAAGGCTGAAGAGAAGGCGGCCGAAGCCTCGCCTAAAATCGGCATCGAAGATTTCGCCAAAGTCGAGATGCGCGTGGGCGTGGTGAAATCCGCGAGCAAGGTCCCGAAGGCCGACCGGCTGCTGCACCTGATGGTCGATATCGGCGAGGCGGAGCCGCGGTCGATTGTCGCCGGTATCGCGGCGGCGTACGAGCCGGAAAACCTGGTTGGGCGCAAGGTCGCGGTTGTCGCGAACTTGCAGCCGCGCAAGCTGCGGGGCCTCGAATCGAACGGCATGATCGTGGCCGCCACGGGGGAGAACGGAAAGCCGGCTCTGGTCGGCTTTCATGAGGACGCGCCGATCGGAGCCCGCCTCAGTTGATCATCGATTCCCACTGCCACCTGGATGATTCCTCTTTCGACGAGGACCGGGATCAAGTTCTGGCGCGGGCGCGGCAGGCCGGAGTCGACATGCTGCTAACGATCGGCACCGGTGAAGGACCGCCGGACCTCGAAGCGGCCATCCGACTCGCGGAGCGCCACGATTTCGTCTACGCGACGGTGGGCGTTCATCCGCACGACGCCCGCAAAGCAACGCCCGAAACTTTCGACCGGCTGGCGGCGCTGTGCGAGCATCCCAAAGTGCCGGCCCTGGGCGAAATGGGTCTCGATTATCACTACGACAATTCGCCGCGTGAGGCGCAACGCGAGGTTTTTGTCCGGCAGATGGAAATCGCGCGTCAGGCCCGCAAACCTATCGTGATCCACACCCGCGATGCCTGGCAGGACACGAGCGAGTTGCTTGCGGCGCACTGGCGCGGCTCGGGATTGGGCGGGATCATGCACTGCTTTTCAGGCGACGCGGCGCAGGCAAAGCAGTCGTTGGATCTCGGATTCCACATTTCCTTTGCGGGTGTTTTGACATTTTCCCGGGCCGAAGACCTGCGGAAGACCGCCGCCGCGCTGCCCCTCGAACGCCTGCTTGTTGAGACGGACGCCCCCTATTTGACTCCGGCCCCTTTTCGCAAGATCCGGCGGAATGAGCCCTGTTATGTCGTCGAAACGGCCCGAAAACTGGCCGAAATACGAAACCTTGCCCTTGAAGAGGTAGGGGCGGCCACATCGCGCAACTTTTTGCGACTGTTTGATTTGCCTGCGCCCGCCTAGGGGGTATAAACTGGACTCTTCATTGCCAGCGGCCCGCATGGAGACCATAAAAACACCATCGATGTCGCGCCTGGAAATGATGGCGCTCATCGCCAAAGACCTGCAGCGGGTCGAAAAGGCGATCGGCACCGACACGATCTGCTCCGTCGAGGCCGTTACCGAAATCAGCCATCATCTCCAGAAGAGCGGCGGCAAGCGGCTGCGTCCGGCTTTGTTGCTGCTGGCGGCCAAGGCTTGCGGCTACCACGGTGACGCGGGTATCCGGCTTGGCGCGGTCGTGGAAATCATTCACGCCGCCACGCTGGTGCACGATGATGTCATCGACAAAGCCGAGGTGCGGCGCGGCCAGCCGTCCATCAACCAGCGTTGGGGGAATCAAACCAGCGTTCTCGCCGGCGACTGGCTTTACATGCAGGCGTTTAACCTGGCCGTGCGCGAACGCAATTTCTACGTCCTCGATCTGCTGATTGAACTCACCCAGATGATGGTTGAGGGCGAGCTGATGCAGATGGAGTGGGTGGGCCGCATCGATATCACCGAGGACGAGCACCTTTCCCTGGTGCACCGCAAGACGGCGTGCCTTTTTTCCGTGTGTGCCCGTCTGGGCGCCGTGCTGGCAGGCGTGAAGCCGGAACTGGAAAGCAAACTCGGCGACTACGGCTGGAATTTGGGCATGGCTTTCCAGCTTATCGACGACATGCTCGATTTCACCGCCAGCGAGAACGTATTGGGCAAACCTGTCGGCAACGACCTGCGCGAAGGCAAGGTCACCCTGCCGATGATTCTCGCGCTGCGCCAGTGCACGGATGAGGAACGGCGGCTCGTGCAGACGGTCATGGACGACGGCGCCTTTGACCGTGTTCCGCTGCGGGCGATACAAGACCTGCTGAACCGCTACGGCGCGCTTGAGCGTGTGAGGCAGCGCGCCCTGAATTACACCGAAACGGCCGCGGAGCAGCTGACCTCCCTAGAAGACTCTCCCTACCGGCGCGCCCTCTATTCGGCCACGGAACTCGTGGTCGACCGCGAGAGCTAGCCGCTGACTCTGCCCGTAGCACAAACCTTTTTCCACCGCCCCTTCAGGGCGCTTTTTCTATGGGCTGCTGACCCAGGGTTCCGCTTCGCTCCACCCTGGGCTATGTTCCAACGCCGCTTCGCGGCTGGGTGCCGATCCGCCGCTGTTGCTCCTGGCGACGCGCAAATCTTTTGCTGGCGCAGCCTTTTGCGCCCAAAACTGAGCCGGGACCCGGATGGAGGCGCTAAGATCCGCGCTACAGCATGTCGGCACGAATGTTGGCACGGCACGCAAGAATGCGCGCGCCACAAAACAAGCCCGGCGGGCACGGCATGCCGTGCCCCTACCGATGCCGGATTCGAGTTTTTAACACAGGCACTGGCGGTTGCGGCTCGATTTCGTCCTGCCGGCTGTAGAAAGCTACGTGTTTGGGATCCAAGGAAAGAAGAAAGGGCAGCCCCCAGCGAGTTTCACCTGTGGGCTGAGTGTGTGTGGAGAGAAGGAGAGTAGCTCCACCGGGGACTGCCGATTTCATTCTCCCACCTGGCGCTAAGTGTGGCAACTTTACCTCAGGTCTGTCGATCTTAAGTTATTTGATCAAAGATAGTTATATGGATACGACCCATTTTGTTCCGGGAAGGCGGCTTCGAGAGGGATGCGGATTTGCCGCATACTGGGCCGCCGGCTGAAGGTTGATCGGTTGGACGCCAATTGCCAACAGCAAGCAGTTGAAGTATGATTCTGCCACCAGTCATGCTTCAGGTGGAGGAGATGCTGCTTGACCAAGCGACGATTTGGCCTGAGTTTTGTCCTTTTCCTTTCTCTGTTATTTCTCTTGCCGCCGCTGCTGGCGCAGATTAATCCCCCACTCACTTGTACTGCCCAAGCCGCGGGCGCCCCGACCATTCGCGCTGAGGGCGTGACCGAGCTTGTGGGGGATGTGCTAGTAACATGTATAGGGGGGACACCTGTCGCGTTCGACCAGCCCCAAGTCAACATTCAAGTCTTTACGAGCCCGGGGATCAACATCACCAGCAGGCTCACGGGCCAGCCCGGCGGTTTGAGCGAGGCGCTGCTGTTCATCGATGATCCCGCTCCGCAGAACCAGGTTTTTTGTAACCCGCTCGACTTACCGCCGCCGCCGAACTGCAACCCCATCAGCGGGACGTACCGCGGCAACGCTTTCCAAGGCCGCCTGACCGGTGGGAATAGTCTCGTTTGGCTAGGCGTCCCATTTGACCCCCCGGGGACGGTCGCCACTCGCGTTATCCGCATCACCAACGTGCGGGCGAACGCTAGCCAGCTTGGAGTGGGATCCTCGCGCGAAGCGCAGGACCTGGGCCTAATCGCGAGCATCACGAGTCCGACTCTCACCATTCAGGTCACCAATCCATCCGCCTTGGTGGGCACGATCCGACCGTCGATGAATTTCACGGTCGTGCCGACTTCGGTGCCTCACTGCGAGCCGCAAAACGCCGGCTTATTGCAGGGGGGCGGAAGTGCGAGCGGCAATGCCGCAAGGCTCCGATTCACGGAGCTGTTCCCCACCGCTTTTCGACGGCGCAACCTGGCGCAGCCGACGCCGGCTACCACGGGCGATGTTCCCCCGACTCCCATCGCGCAAGATGTGCTGGGTTCTCCGTTTAGCACGGAAAGTGGGTTCTACAAGGGTCCGAACCCGAGCGGCTCCAACTGGCCGACCACCGGCCAGCCGGGGGCCACCCTTGGCCTCGCCGATCACGGCACACGGTTGATCGCCCGTTTCACTAACGTACAGAGCGGGATCCAACTGTGGGTGGAAACCTCGCCGCCGATTGTCAAAGAGGATGGTGGCGCCAGGACGGGAACCGCCCGGCTGATCAACACCAGCGTGAATGGCGACGGACCTTTCAGCCCCGTTAACTCTACGGCGACGTTCAACTCACAGGGTCAACAGAGCAGCATTGCTCGGGTTCCGATCAGCGGCGGAACGGGACAAGCCGTGTGGGAGATCTTAAACTCCGATCCGGCCGCTATCGAGCGTCTTGATATTCGGGCTCTGCCCGTATTTCAGGCTGATGGTACGAGGGCTGGAAGCCCTTTGGAAGGCACGGTTAGAGTGACCGGAGGATTCGCGCCGTTTGAACCGCTGGGGCCTCCGAAATTTGAGATACCCAAGGCCCCATTCTTTTTTGACGTCCCCGCGCCAATTCAGGCGGCGGCTAACGAGTTTTCCGCCTTCACCCTCCACTCCTGCTCGGGCGACCCGTCGCGGCCTCTTAACCTCACGGGACCCCTCCAAAACACGCTCATCGTGAACTACCCGCTGGACAGCAGTTTGCCTCGCGCCGTCAACGCGCTCGTGGAGTCGCCAAACGGACCGGCGACCGTCACCGCTACGCCCACGGCCCAGGGGGCTCCACAGCTTGGATCAGAAAATGAGGTTCGGTCGAATTGGCTCGAAGCGATCGTCACCCAAGGAACAACGCCCGCCACGGTGACCGCAGGCGTGCATCCCCAAGGTCTTGCGCCGGGCCAGTACACCGGACGAATCGACATTACCTCCCCGCAAGCGGCGAGCCCAAGGCGCATCGACGTCACTTTGAACGTGACCCAGCAGGGGCCGTTCTTCCAGCCCGGGACCGTCTTTCACGGCGCCAGCTACTCGGCAGGTTTTTTGTCGCCGGGGATGGTGACGACGATCTTCGGGTTGCGGTTCGGGCCGGATCAGCTTGCCGGCCTGGTCCTCGGGCAAGACGGGAAGGTAACCACCAACATCGGTCAGACCCGCGTGCTGATCGATGGCGTAGCGGCGCCGATGATCGCTTCAGTGAGGGGACAGGTCAGTTTCTTTGCGCCGTTCTCGCTGGCGGGCAAGACTTCGGCGGCGGTGCAGGTGGAATACCAGGGCGTGCGCTCGCTAACGTCAACGTTGCCCGTCGTCGATGTGGCCCCGGGGCTGTTTACTCTCAACTCGCAGGGGTTCGGCCAAGGCGCTATTCTCAACCAGGATCTCTCGGTTAACGGGCCTAACAATCCCGCTAATCGCGGCGATGTTGTCGTTCTTTATGGCTCCGGTTATGGCCAGTCGAACCCCGCGGGCGTGGACGGCCAGCAAGCCAAGGCCCCATTCCCGGCGCCGACGCAACCGATGAAAGTATTCATCGACGGCAAGGAAGCAATAATCGATTACCAGGGGGCCGCTCCCAGCCTTACAGAGGGTATTTTTCAAATCAACGCGCGGGTGCCCACGAATACGACGCCGGGCGAGGCCGTGCCCGTGGAGGTGCGGCAGGGAACCCGGGTGACCCCGCCGGGGGTGACGTTGGCGGTGCGGTGATCGCGTTTCTTGGAACGCCAGAGGCCGTTGCGGAGATTCAGGGCTGCCAGCGGATTCACCTAGGGGCGGATCTCCGTGTCCGCCCGCCTTTACGAGTGCACGTGACGGGGCGCACCCCAGGCTCGCGCCTGGGGCACGGTTATCCTGCATCGGCATTGCCGTCGGTGCAGAGGCCTGGCCGCAACGCTTCGGAGTTTGGGATCGCACCGCGATCGAAGTACCCCAAGCCCGCTTTCGAAAAGCTTCACAGGGATGCAGGCGGGAGTTCCTTCGCCACCGCTCTTCCGAACCGCGCAATCAAATCGGGCAGCTCCTCGATGTCCTTGAGCGAGGTGCGAAAGTTGACGATGCACATGCGCAGGGCAAACTTCCCATCAACGACAGCGTTGGAAAAGAAAGCCTCGCCGCTTTTTTCAATGCGGCTCAGCAGCGCCTGGTTCAAACGATCCAGGTATTCTTGTACATCCCCCTCCAAGGTTCGTTCAGCCAGGTCAGGCGGCACGTAGCGAAACGTCGTGATGCTGAGGTTCTGCGTGAGCGCTTCAAGTTCGGGGTGCGCGGTCACAAGCCGGTGGAATTGTTTTGCCAGGGCGATGTCGTCTCCGATCATGCGTAGGTAGCCTTGCCGTCCGGTCTGGCGGAGAGCCAGCCACACCTTGAGCGCCCGGAAGCCCCGCGAATTCTGCATACCGAAATCGAAATAGTTCAGTGCATCTTCGTCGAAGTGATAGTAGGTGGGATGGTAGGAGAACGCCCGCAAGAGGTCGTCATTGCCGCGCACGAGCGCGCAACCGGCCTCCAACGGCGCATAGAGCCACTTGTGAGGATCAACGGCGACGGAATCGGCTTCGCGCAAGGCGGCAAGATCCGCGGGTGCGCCGGGAACGGCCGTGGCCACGGCGCCATACGCGCCGTCGACGTGAAACCACAGTTCGCGCTCGCGGCAGATGGCGGCGATCTCCGGCAGCGGATCAACAGCTCCGGTGCTTACCGTGCCGGCCGTGCCGACGACCAGAAAGGGATGCTCGCCTTGCTCTTCGTCGGTTTGAATCCGGCGGCGTAACTCCGGGATCATTATGCGTTGCTGCTTGTCGACAGGAATCCAGCGAATGGCATCGGTTCCCAAACCGAAGAGGTCCGCTGCCTTTTGAATCCAGGTGTGGGTCTCGGCAGAGGTATAGACGCGAGGTTTCTTCCGTGCGCCGCCCAAACCGGCTTTTCGCACGTCCCACGGGATTTTCGCGGCTCGGGCAGCCAGAAATCCGACGAAATTCGCCATATTGCCGCCACTCACCATCAGACCGCCGGAATCGCTGTGATAACCGATCAGTTCGGCGATCCAGCGCACTGCCTGCGCCTCGATCTCCGTAGCCATGGGCGCAAGTTTCCAGGCGCCGCAATTGGGGTTGACGGTGGAGGCCAGCAAATCGGCGAGCATGCCAATGGGAGCGGCGCTTGAGGTGATATAGCCGAAGAAGCGGGGATGCCCGTTCGAGAGCGAATGCTTGAAAAGCAGATCGGCAGTTTCGTGCAGTGTCAGTCCAGCATCGGAACCAGAGTCGGGAAGAGGCCGGCCCGCGTGCAGGGCCTCGCGGACCTGTGCTGGGGACCCAGCAGGTGTGACAGGTCTTTGCTTGAGTTCGGCAAGGTAGCCGGCAATACGATCGACCAGCTGGTGGCCAAGGGCGCGGAACTCTTCCGGTTCGAGATCCAGCGGGGCATCACGCACGGCAAGAATTTCCGATTCTGTTTGATGGTCCATTTGCTTCCTCGTTACGTGGTGGCCGCTCCGCGCAGGTCCCGCCGCTTAGCGCAGTCCCTCGAAGAGGTCCGACTCCATTTGGCGCCCGCCGTTCACCGTACTGAAGACACGGTAAAACTCCTGCCTGCCCCACAGGGCGCGATGCTCCTCGTCCGAAAGCGCTTCCAGTTTCCCGTAGATACACACTTGCGTCTTGTGGCAACGTACTGCGCGCCAGACCACGGGCCAGAAGGCGGTGGCGTCGATGACGGTCGTGATCGCCCAGTCGGGCCACGGGACGGCGTTGCGTTCCACGCCGTCAACTTTTGTCTTGAGGGTTTTAAGCGCTGCTTGATAGGAGGCCCAGGCGCGCTCGGGCCACGCCATGTAGTAAAGCTTCGCAACGCGGTGACCTCGCATCTCGGAGGAGGCCCGCGGAGGCTCGTCGGCCGCCGCGCAGACCACGGCTCCCGTCGCCAACTGGGAAATGGCGATGTGGTCGGGGTGGCCGTAAGCGCCCTCCGGTCCGAACGTCACGACGACGTGCGGTCGGATGCAGCGAATGTGCGCGGCGATCTTCGCGAGCGCCTCGCTGGGGTCGGCACGGTCCAGCCGCCCGTCCTCGTAGCCTAGAAACGCAACTTCTTTGATCCCGAGTTCCTTGGCGGCGGCGCGCAACTCCGCCTCGCGAGTCCGGCCGACGACATCGGGACCCGGCGATTCCGCGGCGTCTCCGAAGCGGCCCTTTTCACCGCGCGTTGCGGTCAGCAAGTAGGTCGCGATTCCTTCGCTGGCGTAGCGGGCCAACATGCCCCCCATACCTAAAGACTCGTCGTCGGGATGGGCGAGAATGCACATCAGCTTGAGATCGGAAGGCATCGTTTTCGTGGAGAGCGTTGCGTTGCGCAAGTTTTCGCGGGCCGGTGTTGCCATCAAATGCAGTCGACCGGAACGTCTCACCATCGTATACGGTTGGGACGGGAGGGCGTATCCGGAGGGCTATACTTCCGAATGAGAGGTCCGCATGCCTGAACCGCTGATCCGGCCTGCCGAGGTGGCTGACGTTGATTCGCTGCTGCGGATTCAGCATAGCTCTCCGGAGGCGGCCCAATGGGCGAAAAGCGACTACGAGACCCTGCTGGGAGGGGACGGTTCCGCACGTTGTGTGGCGGCTGAAGTCGAGGGGCGCGTTGCGGGCTTCCTGGTGTACCGGGCTTTGGGGGCGGGGGAGTGCGAGGTGCTCAACCTGGCGGTTGATCCCCCTGCGCGGAGGCGGGGCCTCGGGAGGGCCCTGTTGGCGTATCTTCTCGGACAAGGTCCAGGGGAGGTATTTCTCGAGGTTCGAGCCGGAAACGTCTCTGCACAAGCGTTCTACAGAGGGGCAGGCTTCCGAGAAGCCGGTCGGCGGCCGACCTATTATCGAAACCCTTCCGAGGACGCCATCGTCATGCGTAAGGGGCCGGAATCAGCCCCCGCAGTCTAAGCACACTCCGTAGAGAGTGGAATTGAAATTTGGATGTAACCGTGATAAGGTCTTGTTGGGTATTGCAATGATCCCAGTGTCCGGGACACATCGTCACTGCGCATTCCCCGGTTTTTCACGGTCCGCCCCCCGTTTCCCCACATCCCACGATCGGATTGAACAGGAGGATTTTATTCATGGGAGAGATGCTTCGCGAAGACTTGTCAGCTCAGCTGTTAAAGAGCAACGAAGAGTACCGGCGCCTCGTTGAAGAACACCACGGCTATGACCGCCGACTCGAAGAGCTGAGCTTGCAACGTTTCCCAACCCCGGAGGAACAGGTCGAGGAGCTACGGTTGAAGAAATTGAAGTTGCAGCTGAAGGACAAGATGCAGGGTATCCTTCGGCAGCATGAGCAGATAGCCAGCTAGAATTTGCGGCGGTCCGCCGCCCTTAGTCTTTCCGTGAACCATCCGCTCGTCCCGCCGGAAGCGGCTGAGGACAAACAGGATAGCTGTAGGCGCACAGCGCGTCGCCGCCCGGCGGCGCGGAAGGCAATTGTATAATTAGGCCGGAAGTCGAATCCCCTCTATGATTGTGAAGGACGGTATTTTCTATGGGGTTGGCCTGTCCGCCGCCGGGGGGATTGCCGCCTCTTTGGGAAATATCGGCTGGGGGATGCCCTTCTGGCTGATAGGGGCTTTCTGTGTCTATTTTTTTCGCGATCCCGAGCGGGAGATTCCGGACGGCGCCGTGGCTGTGTCGCCAGCGGACGGCAAGGTCGTCCATGTCCGGCGCTGGGACGATGGGCAGCAGAGAATCAGCATTTTCCTGAACATCTTTAACGTCCACGTGAACCGCATCCCCGTAACGGGTAAGGTGATTGGAAGGGTCTACCAAGAGGGAAAGTACATGATGGCGCACCGCGAGGACGCCTCGACGGAGAATGAACAGAATTCGCTGACCATTGAGTCGGGCACAAACGTGGTGGTGGTGCGGCAGATCGCCGGTCTGATTGCGCGGCGGATCGTTTGCACCAAGGATTTGGGTGACGAAGTACAGAAGGGGGAGCGCTTCGGACTGATCAAGTTTGGTTCTCGAACCGATCTGATTTTGGGGCCGGAGTGGGACCTCGTTGTTAAGCCGGGTGATAAGGTAAAGGGAGGAAGTTCGATCCTGGCGCGGCTCAGGCAGTAGCCCATTTATGAACGAACCGAAGGAACTGCGCGGCAAGCGGCCTTATGCCCTGCCGACGGTGTTCACCGTAGGCACCCTTTTCTGCGGCTACTACTGCCTGATGAAGACAGTGCAGGCGATCTCTTTGCCTCCGGACCAGATTGATCAGGCGGCCCGACTCTACAATCAAGCCGCGCTGGCGATTGGCTTGGCCGTCTTTACGGACGGGATGGACGGCCGCATCGCACGGCTCACGAACGCGGTCAGCGATTTCGGCCGTGAGATCGACTCCCTGGCCGATGTGATTACCTTCGGCGTGGCCCCCGCAACGCTGGCGTTTGCCTGGGGCATCCGCGCGCCGGAGTTGCAACCTAACCTGTGGCTGGCGGATTCGTTGCCGGCGCTAGGCTACCTGGTTACGTTCCTGTATCTGACCTGCGGCGCGGCGCGCTTGGCGCGTTTCAACGTGCAGGTCAACCCCAGGCCCAAGAACCCCGGGCGACCAGACCGGCGCTATTTCGTGGGCTTGCCGATCCCGCCGGCGGCGGGCATGCTGGCGGCGGTTGTGCATGCCTGCGCGGGATACCCCCTTCAGAATTGGTGGCCCGCCGGCGTGCTCTGGCTCGGGCTCATCGGCCTTCTCGCCTTTCTAATGGTTTCGACCTGGCGCTACACGAGCTTCAAAGACATCAGCTTTCTCCAGATCCCGTCGAAGATAATGGTGGTCGTTTTTGCCACATTGATCTACCTGATTTGGAACTTTTCGCAGCCCGTCTTGCTGGCCATGGCCGCGGGCTTTGTGGCGAGCGGCATCATTACTCGCGTCGGTGGCATTCTGCGAACTCTCTTCCGGAGAACTCCGAAAGCTCCGGAAGGCAGCGAATCGGTTCTTGACCGGCAACAGCAGCAGTCATGACGCAATTCCCCCAGGGGCGAGAGCCGAACATTTCGGCGTTGGCGTGTGGCCCCGATTTTCCCATGGCTGGCGGCTCGTTTGCGGTTGTGGCTTTGCTGGCCGTGACGGCGCTGTTGGCATCTTCGTGCGGCTACCACATTGCGGGCAAGGCCAACACGCTCCCCGATACGATTCACGTGATTGCTATCCCACCGTTCGAGAACGGGTCCTCCGAATACAAGGTTGAGCAGTACATGACGCAGGCCGTCGTGCAGGAGTTCATCCGCCGGACGCGATACCGGGTTGTGTCGAGCGAGTCGGAGGCGGACGCCGTATTGCGAGGGGCCGTTATCAACGTTCACGTGTTTCCGGCCATCTACGATCCGGTCTCCAACCGGGCCACAAGCGTCAACACGCTGACGCAGGTTCGTATCTCTTTGCAGGACCGCAAGACCGGACAGCTCATCTACGAGAACCCGAATTTCGAGTACCGCGACCGCTACGAAGTCAGCACCGACCCGAACGCGTACTTCGAGGAGCGGCAGACTGCCCTTGTGCGTACAAGCCAGGCCACGGCGCGCAGCCTTGTTTCGGCAGTGCTGGAACAGTTTTGATCGCGGCCCGTGAAACTGGGGCAGGGGATTGTTTTTTCCGGACCGATCCGCCTACCATGGCTTTTCGCGCCTCTCCCTCTCATGACGCCCAAGCAGTTTTTACAGAACGCCCCCAAGTCTCCGTTGGCCTCCGGATATTTGTTCCTCGGCAACGAACTCTTCTACCGCGACCGTTGCCGGCGGGCTCTGCTGCAGGCGGCGTTGGGAGAGGGTGCGCAATCCGGCCACGAAGGACTCACGGAGTTTGACCTGGCCGAGCAGCCGCTGCACAAACTGATCGACGATGCCCGGACCTTTTCGCTTTTCGCCGACAAACGCCTCATCATCGGCTCCAACGCTGAGGCGGCCCTGCCCCGGAACCTGGCGACGGTTTCTCCGGACGCCGAAGCGCTGGGCCGCTATTTCGAGAAGCCCACGCCAGGCGTTGTGGTGCTGTTCGAGTCGACACGCTACGACTGGAGTGACCGCGATGACAAGGCCCGGCTCGAGCGAATGACGAAGTTTTTTTCAGCCGTGCCCGAGACCGTGAAATTCGAGCGATTCAGCGCGGCAGAAGCGTTGGCGGCGGCGCAGGCGCTGGCCAAGCGGCTGAATCTTGCCATTGAGCCGGATGCTTTAAGCGAGCTGGTCGAAATGTTGGGGAACGATGTGGCGCGGCTATCGAATGACCTAGAAAAAATCGCGCTCTACGCGGAGGGCGGGCGGGCTGTCACGCGGGCCGATATAGAACTGCTGGTGCCGGAGGCCCGGCAGCGAGGGATGTTCGAGTTCTCGGACGCCCTGGTGCGGAAAGACCGCCAGCGGGCGCTCGAAATTCTCGACACGCTGGCGCTGTCGGGCGAGCATTGGCCGATGCAACTGAGCTTGCTGGCGGGTCTGTTCCGCCAAGCCTTGGCGGCAAAGGAGCAGAGCGTCCGCTCCGTTCAGGATGCGATGAGAGTGTTCAACCAGCAGAACATCCGTATATGGCCGGCGCGAGCGAAGCAGATTGTGGATATCGCCCGGCAGTATTCCCGCAAGGAGTTGGAACGCGCCGTCAGCGCGATGTTCGAGGCGGACCGGGACCTGCGCCGCGAGCGGCCGGACGACCGCGTCATCATGGAACAGCTTGTTGTGAACCTGACGGCCTGAGGGTTCTCAGAGTCAGGCTGAAGCGCCGCTCTGGAGCTTGTTGAGCCGGATGGTCAGGCGGGACTTCACCCGCGAGGCGTTGTTCTTGGTGATAACGCCCTTTTGCACTGCCTTATCCACCACGCTAAGGGTAGGTTGCAACAGCGCCTGGGCGGCCTTCACGTCCTTCCCTTCCAACGCTTTGCGGAACTTCTTGACCTGGGTCTTAAAGCGGCTTGCGTTGCTGCGGTTGACGATGGTCGCTCGCTTGATTTGACGAATTCGCTTTTCAGCGGACTTAGTATTAGCCATGGAATCTGTATGGGCCTGTTTCCTGCTGCGGATTGGGGCAGGCTCCCCCCACTCAACCCTGTCGCTTCAGCATAGCAAAAACGAGACTTGGAAGCCTTTTCCAGTGAGGCGGCGAGACCCGAAAGCACGTGGTAGCATCGCCTTTGTGGCGGATACCGCGGGATACATCCTGGTGGGCGGCAAGTCGTCCCGGTTGGGCCGTGACAAGGCCCTGGCGGAGTGGCAGGGCCGGCCGCTGGCTGTCCGTCTGGCGGAAACCGTGCGGGCGGCGGCGGGATCGGCAACTCTCGTCGGCCCACAGGAGAAATATGGGCACTTGGGCCTGCGGGTGATCCCGGACAGCATTGCGGACTTCGGTCCGCTGGCCGGGTTGCTGGCGGCGCTTGAGGACTCCGCGAGCACCTGGAATTTCGTCACGGCCTGCGACATGCCGAACTTGACCGAGGCATTCCTGCGATTTCTGCTCGGAGAGGCACGGCGTTCCGATGTGGATGTTTTGTTCCCACTGGACTCCGAAGGGCGAGCCGAGCCCCTATGCGCCGTCTACTCGCTGCGTTGCCGTGAGGCGATCCGGAGCGCCGTGGAAGGAGGCATTCACAAGATGACGGACGCTTTCAGAGACTTGCGTGTCCGCGAACTGCTGCCTGGGGAGTACGCCGAGTTTGACCGCGACGGGCGCCTGTTTGCGAACCTGAACACCCCGGAGGATTGGCAGCAGGTTCTCTGACGTGGGGCTTCGGCGGGGGAGGACCCTCGGCCGCCTCTTCGGGGTATGCTGGGGTTTAGAGGCTCGGCGCGACCTTGTCATGGCTTCTTCCACACCACGATCGTTCGTTCCCCATCTCCTGAAAACGAAGTGGAAGACCGCTTTCGGCCGGCGTATCACGCCGCCGTTCGTCACGCTCTACGTGACAACCCGCTGCGATGAGAAGTGCATTCACTGCTACTACTGGGATGAGCTGAATCCGCAGCCGAACCGCGATTTCCGGCTGGAGGAGTTCGAGAAGACCCTAACGTCGATGGATGAGATCTACAACCTCTTCATCGGGGGAGGGGAACCGTTTCTGCGGCCTGATCTGCCGGACATCCTGCTGGCTGCCGCGCGCATTAATCACGTCGCGAATCTCTACGTGCCCACCAACGGGCAGCACACGGCCCGCGTGGTGGAGACGCTCGAAAGGACGCTGGCAGGCGCGCCCCGGATGCGCTTCCACTTGAACCTGAGCATCGATCACATCGACGAAGAAAAGCACGACTATATTCGCGGCAGAACGAAGGCCCTTTCGCGAATGACGGCCACGGCCGAGGCAATTGAACCCTTGCGGCGGCGGTTTCCCAACCTGATCGTCCATACGTTGACGACGGTCATGAAAGAGAATCAGGACGAGATCATCGAGATTTATGAAGAGCTGCGTAGACGCTTCCAACCCGATGGGCTGTCGTTCAACTATTGCCGCGGGCATCCTCTTGATCCGGCGCAAACAGAGGTGAAGCGAGAGGTGTACGAGAAGCTGGCGCGGCGCATGGAAGCTGATTCCGCGGCGGGGCAGTTGCATGGCGGCGGGTTCAGCCCTTATAGCCCCACGAATCATGTTCTCGACCAGAAGATCCGGCAGAGCGTCGATCGCACCGTGGCGGAGCAGAGGGCGCAGTTTTCTTGCGTGTCGGGGCGGCTTGCGGCGGTGATCTACAGCAATGGCGATGTTGTGGAATGCGAGATCAAAAACAGCAAGCTCGGCAATCTTCGCGACGCAGGGTACGACTTTCGCCGTCTTTGGTTCAACGACCGAGCCAGCAAGGTGGCCCGGGAGGCGGCGGAGGGCTGCTTCTGCACTCACGAATGCGGCCACTACGCCTCGACGATTTACAGCCTGCCGAAAGTGGTGCAGATCGCCGTGCAGGCGAGGCGGCTGGGTTCGGGGAACAAAAAGCCGGACAATCCCTTCGACAGCATGGGGGCGGCGAAGCCCCTGTAAATTGGGGAAAGCGCCATTTGACACCGTCCCCATGATGACCTAGCATCAAAGAAAGTCTTTCCTATGAAGTGCATGCTCAAGTGCTGTTGTAGCTGGCCGGCGTAAAGAGCCGGCGTTCCCTGTGCCCCTCCCCGGGGCTTGCGTTCGTCTGTTGAACGATTGAGATCATCAGGGCAGTACTTGGAGCAGCGCCTATGTGGCAGTCCTTTCGCGAACAGATCGATACAGTCTTCCGGCACGACCCCGCGGCGCGCACCACGCTGGAAATTCTACTGTGCTATCCGGGCGTACATGCGATTTTTGCGCACCGCGTAGCGCACTGGTTCTATCGGCATGGCCTCTACGTCGTAGCCCGCTTACTGTCGCACGTGTCGCGCTGGCTGACCGGCATCGAGATCCATCCCGGCGCCCGCATCGGGAGGCGATTCTTTATCGACCATGGAATGGGCGTGGTGATCGGGGAGACGTCCCAGATCGGGGACGACGTGCTGTTGTATCAGGGCGTGACGCTTGGGGGAACGGGCCATGAGAAGGGGAAACGTCATCCGACGCTGGGAAACCATGTGGTCGTCGGTTCGGGCGCGAAGGTCCTGGGCAATATCGAAATCGGAGAATGGGTACGCGTGGGGGCCGGATCGGTCGTCGTGAAATCAGTGCAGCCTCACTCCACGGTTGTCGGCATTCCAGGGCGGGTGGTCGCGGTGAAAGGCATCGTGATTTCGAAAGAAGAGGAAGAGTTGCTCGAGCACGGCCACATGCCCGACCCCGTGGGCCAGATGATCGCCAATCTCAACGACCGCGTGGCGGTGCTCGAAGGCGAACTGCGGAAGAATCGCAACGAGGCCGCAAACCCCATTACGAGGATTCCGGCGGGGTAGCGACCAAGCTCAACGCTCTTCCAGAGCGGGGGAGTTGCCGCCCGCGGGCCATCGAAATGCGAGGCCGCTCCGTCCTCAGCTAGTCCCGCCATCCGGACCAAGCAGGTCGTTTCCGTTCGCCGACGACTCACCCCCAATGGCCTGCCGGTTTCTCGGGGTGGGCCGCGGGGAACCCCGCAAAACCCGAAAAAAGCGGTCACCGACGGAATAATTGAAGGCCTCTCTCCGTATGTCAGTTCGAACGAGGCCACACGGTGAAAGGAATACCTATGCATGCCGGCGAGATCGAGATCCGCAAGGATGCACGTCGCGACGGGTGGGGCTCGCGTGTGCTCGATGCGTTGCGGCGCGACGGTAGACACGCCCTGCGGCGTTTGGCGCACGACTGGCGGTTCAGCGCCGCCGCCATTGCGATACTAGCGCTCGGCATCGGCGCCAACACGGCTGTCTTCAGCATCTTGAATAACACCCTGTTCCAGCCGCATCCTTTCACCGACAGCAGGCGGTTGGTCAATCTTTACCAAAACGACGCCCAAACCGGCGAGCCGGAGGGAGTTTCCTACCCGGCTTTTCTCGACCTGCAAAAGGAAACCACGGTGTTTTCCGGGGTGGCCGCCGAGGCCCTGCGGGAAGGCAGCTATCAGGCGGTGGATGCGCAGGGCAAGCCGGGTGCAATCCGCTTTGGCCTGGTCGAATTTGCCAGCGCGAACTATTTGGAGGTTCTCGGTATGCGGCCATCGCTGGGCCGCTGGTTCAGCGCTGAGGAAGCGCGCGCGTCCGAGCCGGTCGCCGTCCTAGGGTGGGCCGTTTGGAAGCGGAGCTTTGGGGCGGACCCGAACGTCCTGGGCCAGACCGTCTATGTCAGTGGAAGCCCTGTCCAAGTGATCGGCGTGGGACCGATGGAGCTTAACAACTCCCAAAGCAATGCCCTGGTGGCCTCTATCTGGATTCCGGCCAGCCGTATCGAGATGCAGGGCGCGGGCGCGTCCAGCGCTGCGTCGCCGGGATCGTTGGAACATCGCGCCAACCTGCTCCTGCAAGTCCGCGCCCGTCTGCGCGACGGCGTGACCTTCCAGCAGGCTCGGGCCGCCATGGACGTGACGGCCCAACGTCTGGCTGCTGATTATCCGGACACCGACCCGAAACGGGGTATTACCGTATTGGCAACCGACAGCGTCCGGATTCATCCGCGCGAGAAAATCCTGCGGCCCGTCGCCGCCGCTGTGTTGATGGTCGTGGGCCTAGTGCTCGCGATTGCGTGCAGCAATCTGGCGACGCTTCTGCTGGTGCGCGGTAGCGAGCGTTCCACGGAAATCTCGGTGCGGCTCGCTCTCGGAGCGACACGTTGGCAGTTGGTGCGCCATCTGCTGATGGAGAGTTTCGTTCTGTCTTTGGCGGGAACAGCCGCGGGCGTCGCGCTCGCGCATGGGGGCCTTCGCTATCTCGCGACGCTCGATTTGCCTTTGGCTGTGAGTATGCAACTCGATTATCGGGTGCTGGGGTTCGCCATAGCGATAGCGGTTCTGTGTGGAGTGGGGTTCGGGCTGACACCCGCTCTACAGGTAACCCGCGGCGATCTCGCGCAGGCCTTGCGGGAACAAAAAGGGTCTTCAAGCCGTTCACTTTCGTTGGCTCGCGGGTGGTTCACGCCGAAAAATGTGCTGATTGTGGGGCAGGTGGCCGCTTCTTTTCTGCTGCTGATGGGCGCCGCGCTCGCGATGAGCGTGCTAACGGCAACCCAAAACCGGGGCGTCGGTTTTCGCGTATCCGGTTTGGCCATGATCCAGGCAGACCCGCGCTACGCGGGCTACGATGTGCCGCGCTCGCAAGCCGTGTTTGAGGAACTCCGGCGCCAGATTGCGGCGCTGCCCGGTGTGGAGAGCGTGTTCGTCACCACCGGATCGCCGACAGACGGGCAGTTCGATCGGAAGCTCCTATTCGAAGGCGCCAACGATCATGAGTACGTCGAGGTGGAAGGCGGTTGGGCCGGCCCCGGCTATTTTCAAACGCTCGGGATTCCGGTACTTTTTGGGCGCGTGTTTGACGAACGTGACTCGCCTAATTCGCCGGAGGTGATCGTGGTGAGTGAGGCCTTCGCGCGCCGGCTTTTCGGCGATCCTAACGCCACGGGCAAACGGCTGCGCTTCCGGGACACGGATAGTAAGCCGGTCGAGATCATCGGCGTGGTTGGAAATACGCGCAGCATCGATATGGTGGCAAACGCTCCGCAAGCATTCTTCTACCGCTCGGCGGCGCAAGCCGGCCAGAAGCCTACGGCGATCGTGGCCCGCGCATCCCGAAACGAAGCTGCGCTGGTGAGCTTGATGCAGCAGGAGGTGCAACGGCTGCATCCCGAACTTCCAGTAACCGCCGCGGAGACCATCGAGCACCTTCACTTGAGGGAACTGGTGCTTTTCCGGGTGGCTGTGCTATCGCTCGGCGCGTTGGGCGCCCTGGGGATCACGCTGGCCGGAGTCGGATTGTACGCCGTAGTCGCATTGGCCGTCGCGCAGCGAACGAACGAGATCGGAATTCGGATGGCGCTGGGAGCCGGCCCCGGTGACGTGACGTGGCTTGTCGTTCGCGACGTAACCACACTGGTCTTCGCCGGCATTGCGTTCGGGTCGGTGCTTTCCTGGACGGGGCTGGCTGTGTTCGAATCGTCAGCCGGACCCATTCTGGGAGTGACTCCATGGCCGGTAGCTGCCGTTGCCGTGATCATCGCGGCCTGCGGCGCCGCGGCGGCCTATGCACCGGCACGCCGCGCAGCTTCAACCGATCCGGTCACGGCGATCCGCCAACCATAGGTAGGGGAAGGGCTGGAATCTGCCGAGAGGCGATACCGAAGGACTGGCGGGAGAGTTGATCAGGGCGACGACCCAGCGCAGACCCGACCGACGGGGCCTCGAAAAGGCTACGCGGTTCGGACAGCAACCGTCTTGCGGCTGAGGCGGTCGACGATGAGCTGGACGGCGCTCCGGCCGCGGTCCCAGGCTTTGGAGTAGAGTTCCTTCTTTTCCTGGCGAGTTAAGCCCCGGCCGAATCGCATCAGCCGGTCAAGACTCATTCCCACCACGTAGGTGCCCGCCAGGGCCACCAAGCCCTTGGACACCAAGCCGCCGCCCGCGGGAATCTTCGAGACCATTTCGCGCGCGAGCGCCCGCCAGCCGAAGGCAGCGGCGACGATCGAGCCGATCTGGCCGCGCTGTTCGCGGTACCCAATGTGAGTGTCGCTGGCGGCCGCGATCAGGAATGCCATACGCACCTGATTCATTGTGAGGAAAGCTGTGTCGGATGCAAACTCGCCGACGGCCCAGGGAAGACTCAGGGGTGAGGGCACGACGTTAGGCAGCGCGGTGGCAACTGTGAAGAAGGCGTTCTCTTTGCTGATCTTCCAGATGATGCGTTCTATCGCCGGCTCCCGGAAGGGCAGAAACAGGCGGGCCAGCGGGACCCAGAGTTCTTCGTGATCATCCAGGATCGGGCCAATCACCGAGGCGGGCCGGTGCACGTCGAAAGGGTAAAAACGCGATGGATGCGGCAGACCTGATTCCGACAGGCCCAAACTACACTGCTCAAGGTCTTCTTCCTCGGCCATGCGGATGACCGCTTGAGCCGCCTGACGGGCCTTGGCGTCAGAGACCTCCGGCGGAATGAGAAAGGCGAGGGCCCGCGCGTAAACGGCGTCATCGACGGCCAGGACGCCAAGCTTCAAGGGGCGCTCGGCGAGAGTGCGCACCTCTTCAGGATTAAGGTTCCGAAATGCCTGGCGTACGTCCTTGAGAATTCCCACGGCCACTCCTTATTCTACTTGCTGGCTTTCAGGCCGCGCCAGGGTGGGCGTGACAGCGGACACGGGGATCTCCAAAAAAAGAACGTACTAAGGCCGGAACCTTCATTGCGGGATGGTCCCGGTTACTCTACAATTACAGAACGTTCGCCGATAGTTCCATGATGGAATGAGGCTTTTCAAGGGTTGGCCGAGGCGAACGAAGCGCAGGTTCCTATGCCAAGCCAGAATATCCAGGACGCTTTTCTGAATACAGCCCGCAAAGAGCGGCTTCCCGTCACCATCTACCTAACCAGTGGAGTGAAGCTGTCCGGCCGTGTGCGAGGCTTTGACAAGTACTGTGTGGTTTTCGAGACGAATCACCAGGAGCAGCTGATCTTCAAGCACGCCATTTCGACCGTGGTCACTTCACGCCCTCATCACAACCAGAGCGGGGCGCCGCGGGCTGAAGAAGCCGCCGAAAAGGTGGAGTCTCACGTACCCGGTTTGCCGACGTCGTAGCAGGCCCTACAATAAGGAAACGGGTCTGAGCGTCAGAGAGCCTGGACCCAAGCGCTGGGGCGTTCTTTCTTGACCCAAGAGACCGGGAGACCTTCCAACTCGTTTTCAGCACAGAACGAACTGCGCATGCCCAGGGAGCAGGGCGCCAGGGAGGCTTGTGTCCTGGTCGGCTTCTATGAGAGCGGCAGACCGAAACAGAACACGCCGGGCGTTGAGCGGACCGAATATACACCCGAAGAGTCGCTCCGGGAGCTGCGCGAGCTGGCTTCGAGCGCCAATGCGGAAGTGCTGGCCTCCGTTTCCCAAATCCGCGAGCGGCCGACGGCGGCAACGTTGATCGGGAAGGGCAAGGTCACGGAGGTCAAGAATCTGGCCGACGAACTCCGGGCCGAGGTCATTCTTTTCGACCAGAATCTCACCCCCACGCAGCAACGCAATCTCGAACGCGAACTCGACCGCAAGGTCATCGACCGGACACAGTTGATTCTCGATGTTTTTGCGCGGCATGCCCGTACGCGCGAAGGCCAACTGCAAGTGGAGTTGGCGCAACTCAACTATCTGCTGCCGCGGCTCACGGGCCACGGAGCAGCCATGTCACGGCTTGGCGGCGGCATCGGCACCCGCGGTCCCGGCGAAACGAAACTGGAGACCGATCGCCGGCGGATCTTCCAGCGCATCGAAAGACTCAAGGACGATCTGGCTTCGGTGCGCGCCACGCGCCAGCTCCAACGCAAGAAACGCCTGGGTGTGCCGCTCTCGACGGTAGCCCTGGTCGGCTACACGAACGCGGGGAAATCCACAGTCTTTAACCGCCTGACGGAGGCGCACGTGCTGGCGGATGCGCGGATGTTTGCGACACTCGACCCCACGATAAGGACCCTCGACCTGCCTTCCCGCAGGCGCGCCCTGCTTTCGGACACGGTCGGTTTTATCCGTAACCTGCCGCCGGGCCTGATCGAATCTTTCCGCGCCACACTGGAGGAGGTGACCGAGGCGGCGATGATGCTGCACGTGGTGGACGTTTCTTCACCGCACCGGCGCGATCAGATGGAAGAGGTCGGCTGGCTGCTGCGGGAGCTGGGAGCGAGCACGAAGCCACATCTTTTGGCACTGAACAAAATCGATCGGCTGGAAGCAAGGGAAGTGCAGCAGGCCCTGGAGGCGGAGCGCAGCGCCGGGTCAGCCGCGGAGGTCGTGGCCGTGTCGGCGCTCACGGGCGAAGGCTTCCCTGATCTGCTGCAGGCCGTCGATCGTCTCCTGCCCGGAGACCCCCTTTCCGTCGATCGTTATCATTTCTCGCACCAGGAAGGCGAAAAACTTTCGTTTCTCTACGAGTTCGCGCGCGTCGTTGAGCGCTCGGATTCCGAAACCGGGGTTGATGTTCTGGTGGAAGCGCCGGAATCCGTGAAGAAGCGGTTCCGGGAGAATGTGCTGTAGGGCTCAGACGGGGGAGAGTCACCACAAGCGCCAAGGATGAAAGGGCAAGAATCAAGCAAAGGAGCCGGGGCCGTCAGGGGGCGGGCCCACGCGCTCACGCGCGCGGCTCTGTGTATTGAAATCGGAATGGTTCGAGAAGTAGCAGCTCTTGTGTTCTGACTTATCGTTGCGGCTTGGGGTGGGCCGTGGGTGCCGGGGGCGTGGTTTCCGTCAGGCGCAAAAAGCGTTGGATGACGCGGCTGACGAAGAGGCGGGTTTCGTTATAGGGCGGCAGGCCGTTGTAGTGATCCACCTTGCCGGGACCGGCATTGTAGGCCGCCAGCGCGCGAGCCAACTGGTCCTTCTTCCCTGCGTAACGTTCGAGGAGTTGTTTCAGATACGACGTGCCGCCGCGCAGATTCTGCGTCGGGTCGCGCCGGTCTTCCACCTCCAAGTCCCGCGCGGTCTCCGGCATGAGCTGCATCAGACCGACAGCCCCCTTTGAGGAAACCGCGTCGGGCCGATAGGCCGATTCGGCGGCTACCACGCTGTGAATTAGCGCCGGATGGAGTCCGAGTTCGCCGCCGAGCCTTTCGATGAGGGCCTCGACGGTTTCCGGCTCAAGCGGAGCGGGAGCTTCCGGGGAGGGCGCCGCTAACTCGTCCGCCTCGAAGTGACTGATGGCCGTGGCTTCGAGGTCGATGGTTCCTCCGGACGCCGTGTGCAAGCGCACCTGATCGCCCACAACCTCGTGACGCTCGGCCCGCAGGCGAAAGCCTGTGTGCAGAACCGCGTACTCGGCCGCGAAGGCGCCGGCGGCTGTCAGCAACGACAGGGCAACTAGACGGGCTGGCAGACGGTGTAGCATACTGCGTGACTTGGAGAGGAAGCTCGCTTCGTGGTCGCCAGACCACGCAGGGCGGACAGCGAGCCCCATACCCCTAACTTATCATGACGTTCTTATCCGACCTGACGTGCAGTAAAACCGGCGGCTCTTTCCCCGCCAGCCAGCCTCAGAACCTCTCCCCCGCCGGGGCACCGCTGTTGGCCCGCTATGACCTTGCCAAGGCGCGCCATGAGCTGACTAGGGAGACCATCGCCAAAGGGCCCAGCTCCATGTGGCGCTATGCTCCCCTGCTGCCGGTGGCCGACGCGCGGAACGTAGTCAGCCTGGGCGAAGGGAACACGCCGATCCTGTTTGCGCAGCGGCTGGGTGCGCGTCTCGGGGCCAGCAATCTGCTGATCAAAGACGAGGGCGTCAACCCCACCGGCAGCTTTAAAGCCCGGGGCATGACGTGTGCCGTGTCGATGGCGAAGGAACTCGGCGTGAAGAAGCTCGCGGCGCCGTCCGCCGGCAATGCCGGAGGCGCTCTGGCGGCCTATGCGGCCGCTGCGGGGATGGAAGCTCACATCTTTATGCCGCGCGATGTGCCCGAAGCGAACTACATCGAATGCAAGATGTACGGCGCGCACGTGACGCTCGTCGACGGACTTATCAGCGACTGCGGGCGCATCGTAGCGGAGAGAAAAGCAACCGAGGGTTGGTTCGAGGTTTCCACGCTGAAGGAGCCCTACCGCATCGAGGGCAAGAAGACGATGGGGCTCGAACTGGCGGAGCAGTTGGGCTGGCGGCTGCCCGATGCAATCTTCTATCCCACGGGAGGCGGCGTAGGCATCATCGGCATGTGGAAGGCATTCCACGAGCTGGAGCAGCTCGGCTGGATCGACGCCAAGCGTCCTAAGATGATCGTGGTGCAATCGACCGGCTGCGCGCCGATCGTCAAGGCGTTCGAGCAAGGCAAGGAAGCGTCGGAGTTTTGGAACGATGCCTCGACACTCGCGAGCGGCCTTCGGGTGCCAAAGGCGCTGGGTGATTTCCTGGTGCTGCAAGCCGTGCGGGAGAGCGGCGGGACTTGCATCGCCGTTTCCGATGAGCACATCTTGCGGGCGGGCCGCCTGATCGCGGAGACGGAAGGCATTTTTGCAGCTCCGGAAGGGGCGGCCTGTATTGCCGCCCTCGAACCGCTATTGGCCAACGGCTTCCTCAAAGGGAGCGATGAAATCGTGATTTGGAATACGGGGACAGGCCTGAAATATCTCGACAACTGGCAGACCCAGTTTCCTTACCAGCACGCCGCCGCTGAACGCCAAGGCGGAATGATTCTGCCGCGATAACGGGCAAAGGATGTTTGCCCAGTAAGGCGACCGGGAGCGACTTCAAGCACGGCATGCTGCAGCCACCCAGGAGCGCAGACGTGCAGTGGGAGGGATCGCCTGCAATCCTTCCGCTAGTTTCCGGGCGGCAACGGCCGGATGTAGACGTTCCGGAAGGCCACGCCGCCGTGGTCTCGTTGAAAAAGCAACGGCGCCTTGGCCTTCTCCTCCCAAGGCGAAGTGAAACGCGTGGATCCCATCAACTCAAAGTTCTGATGAACGACAGCCCCGTTGTGCTCGACGCGCAGGAAACGGGCGTTTTCCGTTTTCTTTCCTTGGGCGTCAAACCGGGGCGCGCGAAACCAGATGTGGAGGCTCTGCCAAGCGCCGGGCGGCCGGCTGACGTTGATGTCGGGCGGCTTGCCCTCGATGCGGCGTCCTTCCACGCGGCGGGCATAGATGCCGGCATTGTCGGTGTAGTCGAGCTTGGTTTTGCCGTAGCTGTCAAAAATCTGGATCTCATAGAGACCCATAACACAGATGCCAGAGTTCGAGCCTAGCGGCACCACAAACTCCGCGTAGATTTCGATGTCGCCGTACTCGGCGGCGGTGATCAAATCGGGCGACCTTCCTCTTTGGCTGTTGGCGAAAGCCGGCGCGGGCAATTCCGCGGCGGTCTGCGCGTTCGCCGCCGGGTAGGGAAACCTGACCAGCCGGGTCGGGTCTTCAGAATCGAGAAACACGAGGCGGGCGGTCTCCCAATCGGTGGCGGGGACGGTGTTGGTCGTCCGCCCGAGAATGCGCCACTGGCTCAGATCCGTGCCGTTGTAGAGGGAGGTCCATTCTTCCTTCGGATCCTGAAGGGCCGATTGCAACATTCCGAATTCCGGCGTGCCGCCCGGAATCTGTGAGGCCTGCTCCTGTCCCGAAGCGCCGAGAGTCAAGGCCAGCGCGCTGCTGATCGCTAGGAGTTTTTTCATGGGCCTATTGTATACAGTGGTGACAATGTGCGGGACGCCGGGCCGCGTGCGGGCAGTTTTCGTCCCGGCGCGCCGATCGGGTTGCGAACGGCAAGCCGATTATGATATATTAATATATCAAGACATCTAGATATATGGCTATAACAAAACACAACGATCCTTTTGTTCTGGGCTTCGGCGACTTTGCCGAGGCGGCGGAGTGCCTGCGAACGATCGCTCATCCCGTGCGTTTGCGGATTCTGCAGATGGTCGCCAAGAAGGCGCAAACGGTGGGCGATTTGGCCAAGGCGTGCGATATTCGGAGCCACGAGACTTCCGGGCACCTGCGGTTGCTCAAGGACCGCGGCCTGCTCGACAGCCAGCGGCGCGGGCGAAACGTCTACTACCGGCTTGCCGAGCCTGCGGTCCGAGGCATCCTGCGTTGCGTGGAGCACCGTTTTGGAGGGAGGGCGCGATGGGGGAAGGGATAGCAGGAGGTTTAGGCGGCGAGCAACGAGAGCGCCGGCCTGGGCAACGCGGAATCGGCCCCTGGCGAAGCGGTGTGCTGAGGGTTCCGGGGCTCCGGCTGGTCACATCCGCGTTCGTCAGTGCGGCGCTGAGCATGACCGCATACGGCCAGGAGCCGATGACCCTTGGTGAGGCGGTTGCCATCGCTTTGCGCTCGAATCCTTCGATCGAGGCGGCGGAAGCAGGCAGTTTGCAGGCCGGAGCGGGAATTGATCAGGCCCGCTCGGGCTACTTTCCTAGAGTGCAGTTCGCCGAATCGCTAGAGCGGAGTAACAATCCGGTCTTTGCGTTCGGGTCTCTGCTCAATCAGCGGCAGTTTGCCGAGAGCAATTTCGATGTGGCGCGATTGAATAACCCTGAGGCGATCAGCAACTTTCAATCCCGCCTGAGCGTCGAGCAGACCCTGTTCGACAGCCGCCGTACGCAACACGCGACGCGAGCCGCACGATTGCGCCATGACATTTCGCAAGAGCAGAGGCGCGGCAGTGAAGCCGATGTGATCCTGGCCGTGGTACAGACGTATTTCGGGGTTGCGCTTGCCATGGAGAATCGGCGCGTTGCGGAGGAATCATTCCGGACTACGGAGGCGGATCTGCAGCGGGCGCGGGACATGTTCGAGGCGGGAATGACCACTGAGGCCGACGTCCTCTCCATGCGCGTGCACTTGGCGGCCGTGGAGGAGGAGAGAATTCGCGCAGAGAACGACGTTCAGATCGCGCGGGCCGCTCTGAATGACGCTTTGGGCGCGCCGCTGGACCGTACCTACGAACTGACCACACCCCTGACACCACCGCCGGCGCCCGGGGAGCAGGCGCAGATGTACGAGCAGACAGCAGAGGCACATCCTGTGTTGCGGCAAGCCGAGATCAACCTGGAGCTGGCGCAGGCGGACCTGGACCTCGCGAAGGCATCCTACTGGCCGGAGGTCGTTGCCGTTGGTGTGCTCGAAAGCGATCGCCAAAGAATCGCGTCCCGCGGGGGAGGGAACTGGTTGGCGGGTGTCTCGTTGCGTTGGAATGTGTGGAACGGCTCCGAGACTCGCGCCCGTGTGGCCGCTGCGCGGTATGGAAAGGCCCGGGCCGACGCCCTCGAGCGACAGGCCGATTCGGGGGTAAAACTGCGAGTGCGGCAGGCCTTTTTCGCGCTGCAATCGGCGGCGAAACGGCTGGACGTGACGGAAGCGGCAGTGGCCGAGGCCGAGGAAAGCCACCGCATTACGCAAAACCGGTACCAAGCCGGACTGACGACCGCGACGGAACTGATTCGAAGCCAAACGGCATTGATGGCAGCCCAAGGCCGTCGGCTCGCCGCACTCTACGACCAACGGGTCGCGTTGGCATCCTTGGAACATGCCGCGGGGAACCTGACAGCGGGATCGGAGGCACTCCAGTGAGGGGCAATGAAAGTCTCGCTACTGTATTGGCCGGCGCACTGCTCGTTTGGCCCGCGCTGACGGGCTGCGGCCGCAATGAACCCGAGGCTACGCAGAGGCCCCAGCTATCTCCAGCCCGTGTTGTTGTCGAGCGCCTGGCGCTGGTCGAGAGGCGGGAGACCTATGAAGTCGCGGGGACGGTCCGTCCGCTCTATTCCGCCGCGGTGTCGAGCAGAATGACAGGCGCCATTCAGCAGGTCCATGCGCGGGCGGGCGATGCGGTGCGGCAAGGGCAATTGCTAGTGGAGTTGGATGCCCGGGACCTGGAATCGAGTCTGCGACAAGCGGAAGCCGCGCGCGTGGAAGTCGAGAACGCCATTCTGGAGGCATCGCATGCGATCCAGTCGGCGGAGGCGCAACGGCAGCTGGCGGAGGTCACCTACCAGCGTTATGCGGGTTTACTCGAAAAGAAATCCGTCTCGCGCCAGGAGTATGACGAGGCTGAGGCACGGCTCAATTCCGCCAAAGCCGCTCTGGCCATGGCGGCCGCCCGAAAGAGCCAAGCGGAGGCGAAACGCGAGCAGGCCGATTCGCAAATCGCCACCGCCCGGATTTCTGTTGGCTATGCGAAGATTCACGCGCCTTTCGCCGGGGTGGTGACGGATCGCCGTCTCGATGCCGGGAGTCTGGCGACACCGGGCGTTCCCATCCTGCTTCTCGATCAGGCAGGAGCGTATGTGATGGAAGTCGCCGTACCGGAGTCACGGCTCACTTCTGTGCAAACAGGCCAGAAAGTAACGGTGCGGATTGACGCGTTGGAACAGAGTTTTTCCGGACAGGTAAGCGAAGTCGTTCCCGCGCTGGATTCGTCGTCGCGAACCTTCCTAGCCGAAATTGCATTACCGAGAGATCCGAAGCTGCGCAGCGGCCTTTTTGGCAGGGCCCTATTTCCCGGCGGCGTCCGGCAGGCGCTGACGGTTCCCGCGAGCGCCGTGACGGAACGGGGGCAGATCCAGTCGGTCTTTGTGGCTGACGGGGGAACAGCGCGCCGGCGTCTGGCGACGCTGGGGGCTTTGGCTGACGGGCGCCTGGAGGTTCTCAGCGGCCTGGAGGCCGGTGAAGCAGTCGTTACGGAGCCAAATGCGGTTCAGGACGGACAGCCGGTGGAGATTCGGGAGACGGTTTCGCCCCCGGGATCCAAGGCAGCGCAGACCGCGGGGGGGATGACCCCATGAGGCAATCCGGGAATAGCGCGGAATCCCCGTCACGAGGCGGCCTTGGCCTTGCCGGCGGTTTGGCGCAGTTTTTCATCAACTCGAAGCTCACACCGCTGCTGATCCTGTTTTCCGTCGCCGTGGGGATTTTCGCAACCCTGGCCCTGCCTCGTGAAGAGGAGCCCCAAATCATCGTTCCGATGATTGACGTTTTCGTCGAGATGCCGGGCTCCTCGGCGCGGGAAGTCGAGGAACGCGTCACCAAGCCGATGGAAAAGCTGATTTGGGAGATCCCCGGCGTCGAGTACATCTACTCGACATCGAGCCCCGGCATGGCGATGGCGGTCGTCCGCTTCTACGTAGGCGAGGATGAGGAACGAGCCATCGTCCGGCTGAACCAAAAGATGTTCGCAAATTTCGACTTGATTCCCCCAGGCGCATCGCAGCCGCTCATCAAGCCCCGTTCCATTGACGATGTGCCGATTCTGGCGTTGACGCTTTGGAGCAGGCGCTACGGCGATTACGAGCTACGGCGCGCTGCCGCGCAACTGCATGACGCGGTGAAGCAAGTCAACGAAGTGTCGGCAGTGGAGATCATCGGCGGACAGCGCAGGCAAATTGTCGTCGAACTGGATGAGGCCAGCATGGCCGCGCGGCAGGTTGCGGCATCTGATGTGACGGGCCGTCTGGCGATGGCCAATCAAGAACTTGCTTCCGGCCAGTTCGATGCGGGGAATCGCAGAATCCTTCTGGAGACGGGACAGTTTCTCGCGAGCCGTGAAGACGTGGAGCGGGTGGTTGTGGGATCCCACGAGGGCCGCGCCGTATATCTGAAGGATGTAGCCCGCGTTACCGATGGCGGCGAGGAGCCAGCGGCCTATGTGCGTTTCGTTTCCGGGGACGATGCAGGGCACTGGCCGGCGGTAACTCTGGCGGTTTCGAAGCGCAAGGGAGCCAACGCGATTGCGGTTGCCGAGCAGGTCCTCGAAAAGGTCGATGGAGTAAAGGGGACACTGCTTCCCTCCGACATCGTGGTCGCCGTCACGCGCAACTACGGTGAAACAGCCAAGGAGAAATCCGACGAGCTGCTCTTTCACATGGCGATCGCCGTGGTCGCGGTTTCGATTCTAATCTGGGTCACGCTTGGTTTTCGTGAGTCCTGGATTGTGTTCACGGCGATCCCGGTAACTCTGGCCCTTACCCTGGCGGTTTTCTACCTTTACGGCTACACGCTGAACCGCATCACGCTGTTTGCCCTGATCTTCTCCATAGGGTTGCTGGTCGATGACGCCATTGTCGTCGTGGAGAACATCGTCCGCCATGCCCGTATGGAAGCCAATCGCGAACGGCCGCTAGCCAGGGTGGCCGTCGAGGCGGTGGCGGAGGTCGGGAACCCGACGATTCTAGCCACTCTCACGGTGATTGCCGCGGTGCTGCCGATGGCTTTTGTTTCCGGATTGATGGGGCCGTATATGCGGCCGATCCCGATCGGTTCTTCCGCGGCAATGGGCTTTTCTCTACTGGTGGCCTTTGTCGTAACTCCGTGGGCGGCTATCCGTTTCCTTCGCCGCTCGGGCGGCGAAGGCCATCACGAAAGGGAAGATCGCCTGACAACGCTCTACCGGCGGGTCATGGGTCCGCTCATTCACAGACCTGTTTATCGCTATGGCTTTCTGCTGGGCGTGGTTGTCTTGCTCGTGGGTTCGTGCGCCCTTGTTGCGATCGGCTTCGTGAAAGTGAAAATGCTTCCGTTCGATAACAAGAGCGAGTTCCAAGTCATCATCGACATGCCCGAGGGAACGACCCTGGAGGATTCCGCGCGAGTGGCGCGTGCTTTGGCGGAGGAAATCCGAGCGGAGCCGGAAGTCGTCAACCTGCAAACATATGCCGGCGTGGCGTCACCGTACAACTTCAACGGTCTGGTCCGGCATTATTTCCTGCGGCGCCAGGCGAACACTGCGGATATTCAGGTCAATCTGCTTCCGAAACACGAGCGCGATGCCCAGAGCCACGAGATCGCAAAGCGGGTTCGTGACAGAATCGGCCCGTTGGCCCGGGAGTTTGGTGCGAATATCAAGGTGGCGGAGGTGCCGCCGGGGCCCCCGGTGCTGCAAACGCTCGTTGCGGAAGTCTATGGACCCGACGCCGACGGGCGCAGGCGCATCGCGCGGGAGATTCGAGAAATTTTCACGCAGACGCCGGGGGTTGTCGATGTCGATTGGTACGTCGAGGATGACCAGCCAAAGTATGCGATGGTGGCCGACGGTGAGAAGGCAGCCCTGCACGGCATTTCCGAAGGAGAAATCACGCGGCTGGCGCGTCTGGCTTCAAGTGGAGAGCCTGTCGGGCTGTTGCACCAGCCGGCGGAGAAAGAGGATGTCCTCGTCTCGGTACGGTTGCCAAGGGCGGTGCGAGCTTCTCCGGGAGGACTGCAGGGGTTGAAACTGCGGTCGCATGATGGATCGCTGGTCCCACTGGGGGAACTGGTCCGGATCAGTGAGACTGTGGAAGACCAGAGCATCTACCACAAGAATCTGATGCCGGTGACCTACGTCACCGCAGACGTCGCGGGTGTGGTGGAAAGTCCGGCCTATGCGATTTTTGACATGGATCGCCGGATCCGCGAGATCGTGATTCCCGAGGGCTATGAGGTAGAGCAGTACACCGCCCGCCAACCCTTTTCCGATGACCGTTACGCCATGAAGTGGGACGGCGAGTGGCACATCACCTATGAAGTCTTTCGCGACCTTGGCTTGGCTTTTGCCGCCGTGCTGATTCTGATCTATGTGCTCGTGGTCGGCTGGTTTCAGTCGTTTGCGACGCCGCTGGTCATCATGTCGGCCATCCCATTTTCGCTAGTGGGAATTCTACCGGCCCATGGGATACTGGGAGCTTTCTTTACCGCCACGTCGATGATCGGATTCATCGCGGGGGCAGGCATCGTTGTCCGCAACTCGATTATTCTGGTCGACTTCGTGGAACTGCGCCGATCTCAGGGCATGCCCCTGGACGAGGCGGTGATCGACGCGGGCGCCGTTCGCTTCCGTCCGATGATGCTGACGGCGGCCGCGGTGATCGCAGGCGCGGCGGTGATTTTGTTCGACCCAATCTTTCAGGGACTGGCGATCGCCTTGATGGCCGGAGAGGTCGCCTCTTTGGCCTTGTCGCGTATGACGGTCCCTATTGTGTACTATCTTGTGCAGCGCGGGAGGGCAGTATGACCGTAGATGACTACCTACATGTGATTGCCGGAAGCTTTGTCCTGATCAGTCTGGCTCTCGGGTACTTTGTGAGCCCTTACTGGTTCCTTTTCACCGCTTTCGTAGGATTGAACCTGTTTCAGTCTGGAATCACCAAGTGGTGCCTGATGTCGACAATCTTGCGGAAGCTGGGAGCGAAAGACCGGCCGGCCTACTAGCAAACGGGCGGGCCGTTTCGGAGCATCCCCCGGAAAGAGGGACGCCCGGCTCCCTTGGGGAAAGGAACCGGGCGTTTGGGGCTATTGGCGGTTGGGGAATCAAAAAATCTTACAGAGATTGCGCCGTGCTGACCTGGCCGCCAGCCGCGCTGGCGCCATCGGCGCCCGCAACGTAAAGCTTCAGCTCCACGCGGCGATTCTGCTCGCGGCCTTCACGAGTCTTGTTGTCGGCGGCAGGCGATTCGCTGCCAGCTCCGAGCACGTGAATGCGGTGCAAGGGGATCTCTTTAACGACCGTCAGATATCGCACTACGGCATCGGCGCGGCGGCGGCTTAGCGCCAAGTTCGTCGAGGCGGCGCCGCTCGTATCGGTGTAGCCGCGCACTTCGAGGACATAGTGGCTCATGCTGCCGATCTTGGACGCAGCCGTATCGAGCTGGGCCATGGCCTCATCGGTCAGTTCCGCGCTGTTGAACTTGAAAAGAATGGCTTCGTCGGAAACCAGCTTATAGTTGTCCAAGCTCTCAAAGCGGGCGTTGACACTCTGCTCGAGCGAACCGACGCGGGCCAGCCCTTTCTCGGCGGTTCCTTGGGCCTCGGCGGCCTTTTGGCCGGCCTGAACGGCTTTCTCGTTAGCCTCATTGGCCTTCTGCTCGTTGGCCATTGTTCGTTCGTCGAGCCGCGAGACGTCCTTGTCGACTCGGGTTTCCAGCTCGCCAATCTTTGTGGCGTTGGCTGTGGTCTTGCCGTCTACTTCCTCGACCCTCGTATTGACGGGGGAAACGGTGTCCCGGACATATCCTTTCGTGGCACAGCCGACTCCAAACGTGAGTGCGACCGCTACAACCGATGACGCGTACCATGGGCGATTCAACATTGTTGTTTATCCTCCTACCTCGTAAGGTTGTGAAGTCTTCCCTCAGGCATATCTGGGGCCAAACCCGTCGCCTGGTAACTAAGTGATTGGTTTAAAAGCGCTTGTGCTACATCTTTTTGCGAGTGGGCCAGCTGTGCCCAAGGTCGCCGAGGTGGTAGAAGTTACATGGGCCGGTTACCTTTTTACCAGCCCTACGACCAAGGTGGGCCGCAGCCTGACCCGCAAGGGAGCGAGTTGCGGGCCCCCTCCGGCCCACGGCCGGCTCCCTCTACACTAGGGTTGAGCCATGATCAGGAAGAGCCGCACACCACCCCTGGGACAGCACTTTCTGCACGATCAGGGGGCGCTGGCTAGAATTGCTTCCGCCCTGGCGATTGGGGCGGGAGACCTGGTCATTGAAATCGGCCCTGGAGAAGGCGCCCTGACAGGGCATCTGCTCAAGCTGGGCGCGCGCGTAACCGCGCTTGAGATCGACCCCCAGCTCGCCGCGGCTCTGCCGGAGAGGCTTGGGGGCCCGGAGGGTTTAGAGGTCATCGAAACCGACATTCTGGCAGCTGACCTCGAGAAGGTGATCGCCGACCGGTCTGCGGGCCGTGTTGCCGTAGTGGGCAACCTGCCCTACTACATCACCTCTCCGATTCTGCGAGCCGCTTTCGCGGCGGCGCCGAGAATTCGCGAGGCGGTATTTCTGATGCAGAAGGAGGTTGCCTTACGGGTCACGGCCGGGAAGGGGTCGCCCGACTACGGCTACCTGAGCGTGCTGTGCGAGCTTCACAGCGAAGCAGAATTGCTTTTCTCTGTGCCGCCGGGGGCATTCCGCCCGCCCCCTAAGGTTACATCGGCTGTAGTGCGGCTGAGCATGCGGCGCAACATCCACGCGCCCGGCAACCTTCTGAGCTTCTTGCAGGCCGCCTTCCGGCAGCCGAGAAAGACGCTCTTGAACAATCTTTCGAGGCTCTATCCCAGGCACGAAGTGGCGCGCTTGTCCGAGAGCGGCTGCCGCGCCCAGGAAATGAGCCTGAGTGAACTCAAGGATTTATGGCAGAGGCTGCAGCCCAAACCAGGAACTCCATAGCCGGAGACATTGCGAAGCAACTCGCCACACTTCCTGGGAATGGAGATGTAGCAGTTACCCCCCATCGAGGATCAAACATTCGAAAGACCGCCGCTGGACGGCGGTAACCACCATACTGCGGGCAAGAGGCAGGGACCCTTTTGCCCGCTTTTTTTGTTCTTGGGGCATGGCTGGCGAACGCCGCCGCCAGCGCTCGCGTTCGCCCAGCGAATCTGCTGTACACTATTTCTCATTCCAGATTGGAGCTGGGAAGGCCTTCCACGAAGAGCCGCCCGGGAGAATTTCATGACCGCTTTACGCCGTGTCGCGCACGTTTTCGCCGGCCTGCTGCTGGCAGGAGCGTCCCTGACCGCCCAAGAATACAACCTCGGACCTGATTCCGAACGCCAGCCAGGAGTTCCACAAGGAAAGGTCACACAGCACACGTGGACAAGCAAAATTTTCCCCGGCACGGTGCGGGATTACTGGGTCTATGTTCCCGCCCAGTACCGCGCCGAGAGACCCGCCCCGCTGATGGTATTCCAAGACGGCGGCGGCTATGTGCGCGAGGACGGCCGCTGGCGCATGCCAATTGTCTTTGACAATCTCATTCACAAAGGAGAGATGCCGGCGACGATCGGAATTTTCATCAATCCGGGTGTTTTGCCCGCGCTTTCCGACGCAGCGCAGCAGAGTCGCTTCAACCGCAGCTTCGAGTACGATGCGCTTGGCGACCGCTACGCGCGCTTCCTGCTGGAGGAAATCCTGCCCGAAGTTGCCAAGCAGTACAATCTGTCGGCCGATCCGAACGACCGAGCCATCGGCGGATCAAGCTCCGGCGCGATCTGCGCGTTTACCGTCGCCTGGAACCGTCCGGACGCCTTCCGGCGCGTGCTAAGTTTCATCGGCAGCTATACGAACCTGCAGGGCGGAAACATCTACTCTTCGCTGATCCGCAAGACGGAACCCAAACCGTTGCGGGTGTTCTTGCAGGACGGCAACCGAGATCTCAATATCTATGCAGGGAACTGGTGGATCGGCAATCAGGATATGGCTTCGGCCTTTGCTTTTGCCGGCTATGACGCCACTTTCGTTACCGGCACCGAGGCACACAACAGCAATCACGGCTCCGCCATTCTACCCGACGCCCTACGCTGGCTCTGGCGCGACTATCCCAAGCCGATCACGAAAAGCACCAGCACGGACGGCGAGCGGCACTTCGTGAACATGTTTCTCGATCCCGCCTCCGACTGGGAACTGGTGAGCCAAGGATACAAGTTCACCGAAGGACCGGCCATCGACAAGCAAGGGAATGTCTATTTTACGGACATTCCAAACAATCGCATCCATAAGATCACGTCCGACGGCAAGGTGAGCGTGTTCAAGGAAGATAGCGGCGCGGCCAACGGCCTGATGGTGGGTCCCGACGGCCGGATCTATGCCTGCCAGAACGGGCGCAAGCGGATCGTGGCTTATACGCCTGACGGAACGGAGAGCGTGCTCGCCGAGGGCGTGGAGTCGAATGATCTCGTCGTCACAGCCAACGGCGACATCTACTTCACCGACCCGAATAATAAAAAGGTCTGGTACTTGCCAAAGGGCGGAGAAAAGAAACTCGCCCACGAAGGCATTGAGCGTCCGAATGGGATCATGCTTTCACCCGACCAGTCGTTGCTGACGGTCAATGACTCGCGCGGAAAGTGGATATGGTCGTTTCAGATTCAGGCGGACGGCTCGCTCACCAACGGCCAGCCTTTTTACCGGCTGGAGACGGCGGACGAGTCCAGTGCCAGCGGGGCCGACGGCATGACCATGGCCGCGAACGGCCACCTGCTGGTCGCGACACGGATCGGCGTTCAGATCTGCGACCAGCCGGGGCGCGTGGTCGGCATTCTCAACAAGCCGCAGCCGGGACCGCTTTCGAATCTCGTATTCGCGGGTCCCGATTTGCAGACGCTCTACATCACGGCCGGCGACAAGGTGTTCCGCCGGAGGATGCGCATCAAAGGCGTGACGCCGTGGGAAGTGAGCAAGCCGGAGAGGCCAGGGTTATAGCGAGAGGTTTCCTGGAGGGGAACAGTCAGCACGTTTCGTAAGTGCGGTTCCCGCAGGCCGTTACATTGAACGCGAGTGCGAATCGCGGTAACTGTTCCGAGGGCTGAGGGCAGTTTTCCAAGCGACTAAAGGAGTTGATGAACCTCGAACAAAGCACGGTGAAACAAGATCCCGCTCTTCGAACTCTGATCACGGCTGCCGAGATCGAAGCCCGCGTCGCCGCGCTGGGCCGCCAGATCAACGACGACTATAAGGCAACCGAAACTCTCCATCTCGTCGGCATGTTGCGGGGGGCGTGTTTCTTCTTCGCCGACCTGGCCCGCTCCATCGCACGCGATACATCGATGGATTTCATGCGGGTGCGGAGCTATGGCGACGGCACCGAAAGCTCGGGGGAGATCCTGGTCACCAAAGACCTCGAGGAAGACATCGGCGGTCTCGATGTGCTCATTGTCGAAGACATTGTGGATAGCGGGCGGACAGCCAGCTGTCTCAATACGCTCCTGGGCCGGCGAAACCCGCGCTCGTTGCGGATCGCCACGCTGCTCGACAAGCCCAGCCGCCGGATCACTCCGGTGGAACTGGCCTACGTGGGTTTCGAGATTCCCGACCAGTTTGTCGTCGGCTACGGCCTTGACTTCGCGGAACGCTACCGCAGCTTGCCGGATATCTGCGTGCTGGAGACGGTGGGCGGCTAGGCCCTTTTTGAGAGTCGATATTTCATGCCAAGGCGTATCGGAATAGGGTCCGGATTCGGCATTTTCACGCCCGCGCTCTGTTTGGTCTTGGCGGGCACGTTCCCGAACCCTGTGCGCGGCCAGCAACAGCCGTCACGATCTTCGCCTCAACCGCCGGCCACCTCCTTACCGACTCCCTCACTGCCGGCGGACCCACAGGATCCGGTGTTTCGCGTTACTGCCGACCTAGTGCAAGCCGATGTGATTGTCGTGGATCGGCAAGGCCGCCTCGTTGACAATCTCCGGCGCGAAGACTTTGAGTTGCGCGTGGACGACAGGCCGCAGGCAATCTCTTTCTTCGAGCGCGTGCAGGCCGGACTGCTTGACGACGACATACAACTGCCGGCCGTGGGGGGAGCTGTTACTCCTCCCTCATCGACGGGGGAACCGGCGGCGCGACCGCGGGACAGCGGGCGGACGGTGCTGTTTTTTGTGGATGACTTTCATCTCTCTCACCCCAGCCTAGAACGCGCGCGGCACGTTCTGACTGGTTTTGTGGATCGGGAGATGAGACTGAACGATCTAGCCGCAATCGCTTCGACGAGCGGCCAGACCGGATTTCTACAGCAACTGACCGGCAATAAAGCGGTGCTGCGGGCGGCCGTCGAGCGCCTTCGCAATCGCACGCCCGCAGCCATGGACGTGGAAATCCCGCCGATGACCACGCATCAAGCGTACATTCTTGAGAGGGGATCCGACCGGGACCTGCTTGGATTCTTTGTCAGGGAGACCCAGCGGGTGCATCCGTTTTTGCCGCGTGACGCCGCCGAGAATATCGTCCTCGGCCGCGCCCACCGGATCGTGGAGCAGTCCGACGCGATCACATCGGACACGCTCAGCGCGCTCGAGAGCCTAGTTCGGTCGGTCTCGGACCTTTCGGGACGCAAAGTGGTCTTTTTCCTCTCTGACGGCTTCTTGATAAATTTGCGCGGCATGGATACGGCAAACCGGCTGCAGCGAATTGCCGACGCGGCCGCGCGTTCCCGCGTGACCGTCTATTCCATCGACGCTCGGGGATTGGCGGCGCTGCCTGACTTTGACGCAAGCCGGCCGGCCGTATTCGACCCGACGGCAATTGTGAGCCGCACCAGCGCCGACGAAATTAGCTTGTTGCAGGAGCCCCTCCAGAGACTTGCGGTAGATACGGGCGGGCGAGCGATGCTCAACTCGAATGCGCTTGCCGCCGCGATTCCGCGGGCGCTTCAAGAGACCTCGGTGTATTACCTTCTGGGGTGGATGCCGGAGCAGGAAGGCCACCAAGATAACCACTTTCACCGCATCGAGGTGAGCGTTAGGGGCCGGCCCGAATGGACCGTCAGAGTTCCGCGGGGTTTTTATGACGCGCCGCCCACAGACGAGCAGCGGACCGCGCCATCTTCGCGCAGACGCGGCCGATCCGCGACGTCTACCGGCGCCGCGGAGGAGAGCCCAGCGGATGCGGCGCTGCTCTCAGCCCTCCGCTCCGCGCACCCGGTCACAACGTTGCCGGCATCGCTCCGGCTGAGCTTTTCCGAGACACCCAGCACAGGAACAGTGCTCACCGTTTCCACCGAGTTGAATGCCTCGACGCTGGATTTTGGCTCGAGCGAAGGCAGCGAAAGGCAAGCCGTGGTTGATGTTATTACCTCTGTCTTCAGCGATCAGGGGCAGGGCGTCTCCACCGTGAAGGAGCGTTTGACCGTCAGTTTTTCCTCGATGTCATCGACGCGGAATACGACAAGCCGGAGGGTCATCTATAGGCATCAATTCCAGATGAAGCCTGGGCTCTACCAGGTGCGGACTGCGGCTCGGGACAGCGGCACAGGAAGAGTCGGAAGCGCAATGGAATGGATTGAGATTCCGAATCTCTCCGGCGGACCCCTATCCCTGAGCAGTCTCGTATTAGGCGAGCGCGCTTCCGATGCGAGCCAGGGGGAAGCGAACGCGGCGGCATCCGCTGCGCCCATGGAGGTCAGCGCCGGTCACCATTTCGGGCGCGGTCCGCGCTTGCGTTTTCTAACCTATATATACAACGCGGCGCACGCGAATGCCGTCCCCGACGTTGTGCTCAAAGTTCAGGTTTCCCGCGACGAGAAGCCGCTGATGGTCACCCCCTTTTCCCGACTCAGAACTGATGGAATAGAGGACTTATCGCGCATTCCCTATTTAGGCGAGGTCAATCTTGAAGGAATGCCGGGCGGCAGATACGTCTTGCAAGTGACCGCGATAGACCGTACCGCGCAGACCATAGCCGCGCAACGAACGGATTTTGAGATTGAGTAAAGGACAGGTAGGAGTCGCTCAGACGGTCCGAGGAGGGTTCGAGGGGCCGAATGATCCGACAACGCCCTGACCTACCCGACCTTCGCAATCAAAGGGCAGTGGCCCCTCACGGCGTCCCTGGCATCACCAGCAACTTGGGGAAGTTCGGTTCCGAGCCTTCATAGCGGGTCATGCGCCAGATGTTCACACGGTTTCCGCCTTTGAATACCTTGGGGTTTGCGAACTCCCACACGGTCTCTCCCTGCGGCGTTACTTCGATGGCCCGCCCGCTGTTCGTGTTGGTGATCAGAGTATTACCGTTGCGAAGCCGCTGTACCGAGCCGCCCCACTTCGAATAGAACGTGTCCCGCCTTTGATACTTCCAGACGATCCGCCCCGATTGCGGCTCGATTTCGATAATTCGCGACCGTTGAATCCCATTGTCGAAGAGCAGGATGTTGCCGCTTTCAAGCACCGTCGGGTGGTGTTGCAGGGAAAGGTTTGTCGGTCCCCACAACCACAGGATCTCTTTCGTCTCTCCGTCGAGGATGGCAATGGCGTTGATGTGCTTCATCGAGACGAGGATGTTGCCCCGTTTGTAAAGGGGCCAGAGATGCTCCTTGCCGCCGTCGAAGACCTCCACGTGGTTCGTATGAAGGATGTCCAGAGCCTTCACTTCGTCAGGAAATTGGTCCTGCGCAAAACTCGGCAGCAGGTAGCGATAGGGCGAGTCCTGCAAAACCTGCAAGAGGGAAAACTCGCTCTTACGTTGACCATCGGGCGAAAGCACGGCGATCGTATCGGAGAAAATGTCCAACACGGGATGAATCTCCGGCACATGCGCTGTTTCGCCGCTGATGATGAAAATGTCGCCGTTATCGTGCACCCAGACGTCGTGGTGCGCGGGTCCGGCGTAGTGCCAGAGAAGCTTTGAGTCCTTGTCGAGTTTCGCGACGCCCGACCCTCGCAGCACCACAAGGATATCGCCGTTGGGAAGAAGCTCTGCGTGATGCCAGTCCTGGTCGCGGAAGTCATAACTCCAGGTGTGGAGCACTGTTCCCCGCATGTCCATGAGATAGGCGTTGCTGTCTTGCCAGGAGTTGTAGAAGTTGTAGCCCGCGGATGCCGCCGACGGAGCTGTGATGACCCCTAAGTCGTTCTGGCGCGGGTCAAAGGTCGCGTGCACATAGGGCAGAGACTTTACAAGATCCAGCTGCTTGGAGCGCGGATAGGGCTCGGCTGTCTCGTAGACGAAGTCGGCCTCGGTGGCAGCCGTGCGAATGAGGAAGAAGGGAAAAAACTGGTGGCGATAGGAAAGGAAGCCCCAGCTAAAGAAGGCTCCAGCAAAAAGGACAAATCCCAATATGCGCTTCCATGTCATACGGGCAAGAATCGCACTGCCAAGGCGGCAGATTCCACGGGCCGCCCAAGTGTTTCCTCGTTCTCTTCACCATAAACCAATTTGAGGCAGTACGGTTTCCCGACGCGGACGCAGGCGCCCGCCGAATGTGAGGTTCCATGCGGGAAGTCGCGGAGCTTGGGGGGCGTTGCCGCGCGCCAACGATCTCCAGGATGTGGCCGCTGCTTAGTTCTCGGGCAGGGCGAAGGTGTAGAGGGAATGGCCCAGGGCGGCGGAAACGTACTGGCGATCGCCCACCCTGTAGGTGATGGGAGAGTTTCTTGCAACGCCCCCGAGATTCACACGCCAGAGTAAAGAGCCGTTGGCGGGGTCCAAAGCGAAGAAGTGTCCTTCACCGTTTCCGGAAAACAGCAGATCGCCGGCCGTGGAGAGAAGGCCGCTCTCGGTCACGTTGGTCATTCGGAATTCCCAGGCGCGGTCACCGGTTTGCGGGTCGAGGGCGCGTATGGCGCCGTAGCCCGGATCGGCGTCCTCGAGGATGTTGGGCCAGGCTCTTTCCGGCAAGCTGCCGACGTAGCGGTTGCCTCGTGTGTAGGTGGGATCGCCCTTGTGGTAGATGGTGCCGAACTCCCAAACCGACAAATAGTAGAGCCCAGTGTTCGGATTGTAGCTGGGCGCGTACCAATTCGTTGCGCCCTGGACGGCCGGGAAAACGTGGGCGCCCTCTCTTGTCGGTGATGCTTCGGGGAGCTTGGCGGGGCGGCCCTTCTGATCCAGGCCGGCTGTCCAATTCTGCTGCGCAAACGCCTTGCCGAGCAGGAACTCTCCGGTCGTTCGATCGAGCACATAGAAAAAGGCGTTGCGATTGCCCCAGAGCAGGACCTTGCGGGGCCGGCCTTGGAAGGTGATGTCGGCAAGGACAGGAGTCTGGACGGCGTCCCAGTCCCATTCGTCGTGCGGCGTGAATTGAAAATGCCACTTCAGCTTGCCGGTGTCGGGGTCCAGCGCAATGGCGCTGTCGGTATAAAGATTGTCGCCCTTGCGCACATCGCCGTTCCAGTCAGGGCTGGGGTTGCCCACACCCCAGTACATCAGATTGAGATCGGGATCGTAGGAGCCGGTGAGCCAGATCGACCCGCCGCCGCGCTCCCATGAATCGCCGGCCCAGGTTTCGTTTCCCGGTTCGCCGGGCCCCGGAATCGTATTGAAGCGCCAGACACGCTCTCCGGTCTCGGCATTGTAGGCGTCAAGAAAACCGCGGATGCCATATTCACCGCCGGCCGCGCCGACAATGATTTTGTCCTTGACGGCGAGGGGCGCGAGCGCCAGAGCGTAGCCGCCAGTCGGATCGACAATCTTGTGATCCCACACAACAGAGCCGCTTTTGGCGTCGAGTGCGATGAGGCGGCCATCAATCGTCCCCATGTAGAGACGGGAGCCGAGCATAGCCAGGCCGCGGTTTATGCGCCCGCAGCAGACGTTTACCTTCTCCGCAAGTGTATGTTTGTACTCCCAGAACTTTCTGCCTGTCGCGGCGTCGAGAGCGACCACATCGTTGGGCATCTGCACGACGTACATGATGCCATCGACGACGAGCGGGGTCGATTCAAACTTCTCGAGAGATTCGGCCTGGAAGACCCACTGCAGCCGCAGATTTGCAACGTTGCGGCGGTTGATCTGGTTGAGGGTACTGTAGTGCTGGCTTTTGTAGGTGCCGTGATAGGTGAGCCAGTTCTCCGGCTCGTTTGCGGAGTTCAGCAAACGTTCGTACGTCACTTGCGCAACGGCCGCCTCTCCGATGAGCAGGGCAAGCAGCCCGATCGCGGACGACGTCAACAACTTCACGGACCACCAGCCGCGGAACATCATTGTCTAATCTCCTTCACGCTGCGCAAGGTACTGAGATAGGCGACCACGTGATCCAGCTCCGCGCCGCTGAAGGTGCTCTCGTAGGACGGCATGGACGAAGTCTTGAGAGTTTCGACCTCCTGCAAATCCTCTTTGCGGAGCGACACGAGGTTGCCGTCGGAGTCCCGCAACTGCAGGGAGAAGGTGTCCTCATTGAGCCGGATTCCAGTGATGGTTTCACCGCCGTTGGTTACCGCGCGTGTCTGGAAGTGCGCGGGGACGACTTTTTCCTGCGGGCGTGTCAGCGCCTGGCGGAGGTGCGCCGCCGACCGCCGCGCACCGATCACGCTCAAATCCGGCCCATACGAAGATCCCCGTCCGTGGACCATGTGGCACTGCAGGCAGCCGCCCTTCCCGTCGAAGAGCTGCCTGCCCAGGACGGGGTCTCCAGGAAGCTTGTCGTCCCCCGGCCGGGCGCCCAGCGAGCGGACATAGGCTACCAGTTGCCAGAGCTGCCGCCCCTCGAAGAAAATCCCCGGCATCTCGGTTCCAGGAATGCCCGCCGAGATGAGGTCGTAAAGGTCCTGGTCGCTGGTTGCCCGGCGAAACGTTCCGCGAGTGAGATCCGTGCCCCGCCCGCCGGTCCCATCCGCGCCGTGGCACGCACTGCAATGACTCCGGAACATACGCTCGCCGGCGGCCACATCTTCAGGTGAGGTTTGGGGATTCTGCTGGGCGCTAGCCGGTCCAAGGAAAAGAGACAGCGACAACAGAAGCAGGGTTGTGCGCGGGACGTCCATGGTCCACCTCCCGGTACGGCTCCGTCGGGCCGGCCGGTCGGTTAGAAGATAGCGAAAACGGAGGGGGGATGTACAGCGCCGCGCGGGTTAAGCGCGGAAACGTATCGAAGGGACCGCGCAGCCAGGCTACGGGTATACCAGCGACTGTCAGGCTTCTGTATCTGAGGAGAGCAGATGTGGCGGCACCCATGGGTGGAGATTCTCCGGAACGGATCCCTGCTGGATGAGCCTGATCTGGTATTTCGCGATGACGACATGGGGAGCCTGCACCGCCGTTGTTGGGTTCATCTCAAAGCCGGGTACGCCGGAATCCGGAAAACGGGCTCGCCAGCCGTGGCGGCCTTCGTAGAAGACGAGATCGCCCAGGCCCCACTCGAGAAAGGCTCCGCGAGCCGCCTCCAACTGCGCTTCATCAAGGCCCCTGGGGACGCCGACCTGCTTGAAGAACTTGAGGTCGTGCTCCCACTCCATCCTGGCGAGCCGAAATTCAAAGTAATCGGGGAATTCTTTTCGCGTGGGCCGGGGGCCGAAGATTTCCGCGAACCCATCGGGGAGCGGTTGTTGCCGAGGAGAATGCAGTACCTGTTCAGGCCGCAGCCACGGCTCCTTTCCCGTGAAGGGATTGACGAGCCACCATTCACCGCCTTTATCGGCGGGCGCCTGATGGTAAGGCCCGCTTGGGAATTTCGCAGAGTCAGGCACGGTAGTGTAGCGGATCAAGTGGGGCGCGATAGACGAAGCACTCCGCTTGAAGCCCGGTACGCCCGGGCCGGGGAGGGTGGTTGGGATGCTGCCGCGACTGCGAAACGATCCACGGTCGGGACGCGGTTGGGTTTCGACCGGAGAAGTCGCCAGTTTCGTTGAGGGGCTGTACACGGAAAGCTCTGGTGCTGAAGATTCCCTGTTCAACTCCGTGCTCAGCCAGTCGGCAAAAGTGGCTCGTTGGCGAGGCGATGCGAAGAGCCGCCTCGGTGTGGAGGCTCCGGCGAGCGCCGAAACGGGACTTCCGGGGACGTTCGTTGGAGAAGTAGTCATTTGCCCTCCCTGCGGCGATGGAGCCGCGTGACACGGCCACGCTGAGAAGGAAGCAATGGACTCGCCAAACGAGACTATCGCGGGGAGCTTACGCCAAGCTATTGATTTTGCGGGTGAGGCGGTTTAGGGGCTTACGGGCTTGAGTAGGGCGCCGGGAGGCAGAAATTTGTCAGAGCGGCAATTTTTAGCCCTCCGTCCCAGATTTTGATCCCCGAGCCTCAAGGCAAATAAAGAATCCCTTTCGCCAAAGCGATCAGAGCGGCTACGACGCCGAAGGCGAGCAGCAACCCCTTGATATCCACGCGAAAGCGCTCGTAGAAATAGCTCCAGCCCCGGCTGAGCCGCAAATCGAAAAGATGTACGAACAGCAGATCATGGCCGGGCTCATGGAGAGTCTTCTCTTCACCCGTCTTCAAATCGAGATAGGAAGGGGTGTTGAGGCGTTGGTAGAACTCCCGCAGCGCCTCTTGCGGCTCCGGTTTGGTCAACAGACTTGCCACGGCGAGCGCCAGAAAGCCGGACAGAATGGCGATTCCGAAGTTTGCCGCTTCCCAGCGCAGCAGCTCGCCGAAGTCCTGATAGGTCAGGTAGAAAAACAGGGCGCTTGAAACGGCCAGACTGGCGAAAGCGCCGTAGCGGTTAGCCCGCCGCCAAGAGATCGCACCGAACATACTGACGCCCATGAACGCCGCGATCGTTTCGGTAAATAGAAACGCCTCGAGAACGCTCCCCACGTAGAGGCCGAACAGCACGCCGGCCATGGTGACCGTCACTCCGGCGATGCGGCCTACGGTCAGATAGTGGTGGTCGGTCCTATTCTTGCTGACGTAGCGGCGGTAGAAATTCTGTGTGAACAGGGCTCCGCCGTCCACCATAAAGGCAGAGGCCGTCGACATGTTCGCCGCCAGCACGCAGGCAATCATCAGTCCGAGGCCCCCGGGAAACAGGAATTCGCGCGTAGCGTAGCCGAACGCCTCCTCCGGATCCGCCAAAGGCGGCGCTCCCCGCTGCAGCAACACTGTGGCGACGATGAGCCCGACCAAAGCCCACCCCACAGTGCAAAAGCGTTTCACGAAGTTGCCGGCGGCCATTCCCATGCGGCAACTGTACTCGTCGTGCCCCGTGCCCACGCTGGCCAGAATATGCGGCTGCGCCACGATGCCGATCAGCCCGTTGATCGTCAGCATCACGATGGTGAACAAGCCCACGTCTCCCGGCGTGACCATCGAAAGCATTTCAGGGTGCAAGGCTTCGCGTATGCCCGCGAATCCGCCGGAGAGCGACAGCCCGAGCGGGATCAACATGAAGGAGAGAAGGATGATCAGGAAGCTTTGCACGAAATCGGTGTAGGCCACAGCGAACAAACCGCCTAAGAAGCTGTAGACCAGGAAGGTTCCGGTCATCAGAAGAACGACCGTGTTCGGCGAGACGGCGGCGCCCGTGGCAACGCTCACTAGTTTGCCCGCTCCCTTGAGCATGGCGCCCAGATTGAATACGAAGTACGCTAGCGCGAAGATTGCATAGACCATGCCCATGAAATTGCCATAGCGGTCTTCGTAAACCTCCCCCGTGGTGGTGCGGCGGAAGCGCCGGAACAGCGGCGCCAGGATCCAATAAAAAGGCGTGATGAAAAGATTCTTCCACTGATACCAGATGCCGGCATAGCCCGAACTGTAGACTTTGCCCGCCAACGACACGGGCATTTCGGCGTGCGTCCCGACGCCAAACGCTTGCCCGATCACCAGCCAGACGCTGAAGCTTCGGTGGCCCAGGAAGTAGTCCTCCGTCCGTTGGACCCGGCGGGCGGCAACCGCGCCGATGATCATGATCAAGACGAAGTAGGCCGCAATGACAGTCCAATCGAGCCAGTGAAGCGTTGATCCCATGGCGCTTGTGGTCTGCCTATTATCTAACGGCGCTTGCAGCGGTGCGGAGAATTATCGATGGTGGCGGCAAGTGTTAGTTGCTTCCGCTTGTCGCGGCGGTGGATTGGGATGGCCCCGAGCGGGCGCGAGGAGGGCGCAACTCTTTGGTAGCGTGACGGCCCGCCGGCAAGTTGAAGGGAGAAGCCCTGGGCCACGCCAAGACCCTCGGCGACTCCGGGCGAACCTTAAGCGGTCGAGACAGCGATGGCGGGTTCAGCCCTTTCCAAATCCCGGGACGCCCGGTCGATGGCTCGTTAGGAAACCGACACAGGCTTTGGCGCGTTCACGAACGTCAGCCAACCGTGACGGTCTTCCTTGCGGCAGGTGACGATGGCCGTGAACTCCTCCTGCAGCCTCTTCGTGATGGGGCCCCGCTCGCCCTTGCCGATTTTGATGCGATCGACGCTGCGGATGGGCGTGATTTCGGCGGCCGTCCCGGTGAAAAACAACTCGTCGGCGATGTAGAGCCATTCGCGCGGAATCGCCTGTTGAGTGACCTCGTATCCGAGGTCACTGGCGAGCTGCAGCACGGTGGCGCGCGTGATCCCCGGCAATGCCGAGGTGCCGAGCGTGGGCGTATACATCACTCCGTCACGAATAAGGAAAATGTTCTCGCCGCTGCCTTCGGAGACGTAGCCGGCGGCATCAAGCGCAATCCCTTCGGCGTAGCCGTTCGTGACGGCCTCCATCTTGATGAGCTGCGAATTCATGTAGTTGGCCGCTACCTTGGCCATAGCCGGCAGGGTGTTGGGGGCCAGCCGCGTCCAGGACGAAACGCAGACATCCACACCCTTTTCGAGCGCCTCGGCGCCGAGATACTTGCCCCACTCCCAGCAGATCATATAACTGACGATGGGGTTCTTCAGCGAGAGCACGCCGACTTCGCCATATCCACGAAACGTAATCGGACGAATGTAGCAGGCTGAAAGGCCATTCAGCTTGACCAGTTCCCGCATTGCCTCGACAAGCTCGTCCTGGGTGAATCCGAGGTCCTCCATGCGGTAGATCTTCGCGGAGTCGAAGAGCCGACGGGCGTGCTCCCTGGCCCGAAAGATGGCCGGGCCCTCGATCGTGTCGTAGCAGCGGATGCCCTCGAAGACGCTGGTTCCATAGTGAAGGGCATGGGTCAGCACGTGAACCTTCGCGTCGTCCCAATCAATGAACTTGCCCTGGTGCCAGATTTTGGCCGTCGTCTGAATCATTCGAGTGTCCTCAAACCCCAGTTTCTATTATGCCATTGAATGCCGTGGAAACCTAAATCGCCCGGCCGTCACCTGATCCGACCAGGTGAAGGTGAGGGTGTGGGCCTTCCGCCCGCTGCTCCCATGCCTCCTATTCCTGTATCCTAAAGCGATAAAGGAAGGCTGCTTTGGTCTTGCATCCATGATGAACAGACGGGAATTCGTAGGTACAACGGCCGGCGTTGCGTCCGCCCTCTTGCTCCGGGCGCAGGAGGCGTCGCCCTGGGGCGAGCCGGTCATCGATATCCACCACCATACACGCCGGGCCCCGGAAAGCGACATGGAACATCTCAATGGCGTTGGGATCCCCAGGGCGAATTTGTTGACCGGCGCCCGGGCCGTGGACCGCGCCAAGGTGCTGATGGAGCAGCATCCCCACCGATTCATTCATTTCGTCAGCGCCGACATCGCCCAGCCGGAAGGCCTGGAGCTGCTGTCGAAATTGGTTAAAGACGGGGCGCGAGGCATGGGCGAGATCAAGCTTCACCTGCCCCTCGACGGCCCGGAGATGCGGCGGCTTTACGCCGTGGCGGCGGAACTCAATGTTCCTGTGCTGATTCACTTCCAGGAAGTGGAGCACTTCCCAGGCGAGGGCAATTTCGCCTGGAATTTTCCAAAGCTTGGCGGCATCCTGAAGGAATTTTCCAAGACAACGTTTATCGGGCACGCCGACAACTTCTGGGCCAACATCAGCGCCGACGTTCCCGGAGACGCCTCCTATCCGCAGGGGCCGGTGAAGCGCGGCGGCTTCACGGACCGCTGGCTTGCCGAATATCCCAACCTTTACGGCGATGTGGCAGCCGGCTCGGGAAACAATTCGCTGAATAGGGATATCGAGTTCGCCGCGGGCTTCGTGGAGCGCCATCAGGACAAGCTGATGTTTGGGAGCGACTGCCCTTGCGCCGACGGGCACGGCAAAGGCCAGAATCAGAAGTTCTATCCCGTTCGCCTGCATGGCGAATGCCTGGCGCGCAACACGCTGACGACGCTCAAGAAAATCGCATCGTCCGATGTTTTTCGGAAGATCACCTGGCAGAACGCCGCGAGGGTCTTGAAGTTTAATAGCTAAGGAGCGGCCCCGAGCTTGAGGCGTGGAGGGCCGCTCATGGCGCGCAAGCGTTTCACTTCAAACGAGACGGCCGCCTCAGGCCGCGCCAGCGGCGTGCCCTCTCAGAAACAAAGCTCCGGCATCCACATCGACGCCCGTCGGCGGAGAAACGACAAAGCGATATAGCGATGCGATCGTCGAGCCGCGTCTTGCGAGCGAGGTACGATGGCGGCCAGGAGGCGAACCGTGGTTGAAATGTTGCGTGACTTGATGGGGCATGAAGCTTGGGCAGACAGAAGGCTCTTGCAGGCGGTCAAGGACTGCCAAGGCGCTTGGGAGGACGCGGCCCTCCGCGAGAAACTTCAACACATCCATGCCGTGCAGCTCGCTTACTTGGGATTGCTCCAAGGCGAGCCGGCCGATTGGGAGGGGTTGGAACGCCCGTTTTCATCGTATGAGGAGTTTCACACATCGGTCAGCCGATACCACGAGCAGACCGCCGCGTTAGGGGACTGTCTCCGATCGGACCAGCTTGAGAAGCCAATCACCTTTCCAATCGCCGGGGAGACTGAGCGTCGAAGCTCCTTCAGGGATGCGCTTCTCCAAGTGGTAATGCACAGTCACTATCACAGGGCTCAGATCGCAACGCGCCTGCGGGAGATCGGCGGCCAGCCGCCGCTGACGGACTTCATCATCTGGATCTGGGACGGACAGCGCAGCTTACAAACCGAGTCCTGATTCCGAGAATCCCGATTCAGAGGCTTCTGGAGTTTCGGCTAAGGCGCATCCTGCACTAGGCGCGGAACGCGCTCAAGGTGGGTATCCGCCCCTGTGTACTCCCGCCGGATCTCATGCCCACCACTCGAAACGTAGTTCTCAAAACCCGGCACCTGCGACGCCCGAACTGTGTTCTCATGGTCTTTATCCACGGGCTATGACCGAAACCGAAATTAAACTAGCGATTTCCGACCCGAAAGCGTTCAGGAACCGTCTTCGACTGCTTGGCTGGAGTGTCTGCGTCCGGCGGCAGCAAGAAAGAAACTTCGTTTACGACTACCCCGATCAGTCACTCTTCAAGAGTGGGCGGCTGTTGCGCCTGCGGCAGGTGGGGAAGCGCGGCTGGATGACCGTCAAAGGACCTCCGCGGCGGGGGACGGTCCACAAGATCCGTGACGAATTTGAGATCGAGACCAAACAGACCGATGTCCTTAGGAGGATGCTCGAAACCCTGGGCTATGACCTGCTTTGGAAGTACGAGAAATTCCGGGCCGTCTACCAGCGCCAGGGGGAGCCGGGGCTGATCTTCGTGGACGAAACACCGATTGGAAACTTCGTGGAATTGGAGGGCGACGCCGTCTGGATCGATCGCATGGCGAAGAAGCTGGGTTTCCGCCCCTCCGATTACATCACTGCCAGCTATCGTGAGTTGTTCACCGAATACCAGCGCCGGCACCCAGAAATCGGAAAGCACATGGCCTTTTCCTGAACGGCCCCAGGGCGGGGACTTAGCTCAATTCCTGTTTTCCCGGCAGGCTACGTCGTTCCCGAGGCGGCCTTGTTCGGTTGCCAAAGCGTCTCGGCCACGCCTAGTTTCAGACAGACCCAGCGGCTCCAGACGAAGAAGGCATCGCTCAGACGGTTGAGATAGCGGATCGCCTCAGAAGGTACGTCCTCCTTCCGCGAAAGGGCGATGACAATCCGTTCGGCGCGGCGGCAGACGGTGCGGCACACGTGCAGCTCGCTGTTAAGGCGGCACCCTCCCGGTAAAACGAACGAAGGCAGCACCGCTAACTCCGCCGTCATTTCGTCGAGTTCCTTTTCGAGCTGATGTACATCGGCCTCGGTCACCTGGGGCTGCTTGGAGTGAACCGAGCCCGGATCCGTCGCCAAAACGGAACCCAGATTGAATAGCTCGTGCTGCACGCGCACCAGGGTGCTTGCCAGTTTGGCGAGGGGTTCGCTCGTCGCTGCAAGTTCCTGCGCCGAAACACAGGCCACACCGACGAAGGCATTGAGTTCATCGACGGTGCCGTAGGCTTCGATCTTGAGATCGTCCTTGGGCACCCGGCGGCCATTGACGAGGCTGGTATCCCCTTTGTCGCCGGCCTTGGTGTAGATCCGGTTCAGACGCAGTTTGGGGTCGTGGTACTTGGTGTCGGCCATTAGCTCCATCATAAGGCCAGCGGCGGGGAAGCGGTGATGGGGCGCGTCTCGGCCGATCTTCGCAATCCGCGAGCCGGGAAATCTGGAGACTTTGGCCTCTTCTGGCGCAATCATTCGTGCTCCTGGCTTTCCCTGAGATGCCCAGCCGCCCGTGCTTTGCGCTTGCGGCGGAATCGGGCCGGAGTGTGTTGTCCGACGTTTTGAGCGCCGTTAGGCTCGAGGGGGCGATCTTCTTTAACGGAGATTTTCACAGGCTCCCTGAGTTGGGCTCTGCTGTCAAGAAAACCGGACGATCGGTCACGTCGGCAAGGCCCCGGTGGGAGCATAGTAGGGTAGAAACAGAGTCGGCATGGATGCGGCCGGAGGACGAGACGGGACCAACCAGGAGGTTGACAAAACGTCCGCCGGGGGCAGCATCAACGGAGGGATTTGTGAAGACACAATTCATGAATGCAGCGGAACAGCTACAGGGAAAAGTAAAAGGGACGGTTGTGCTTCCGTCCGACCCGGCGTACGAGGAAGTTCGAAAGATATGGAATGCGATGATTGACCGGCGGCCCGCTGTCATCGTGCAGTGTGCAGAGGCCGGCGATGTTCCCGTGGCCATGGCGTTTGCGCGGGAGAATGGCCTCGAGCTGTCCATACGGGGCGCCGGGCACAATATCGCGGGCAATGCCATTTGCGACGGCGGGCTGATGATCGATTTTTCCGCGATGCAAAAGGTCCGTGTTGACGCCGCGAAACGGCGTGCGTACGTCGAGCCAGGGGCGACTCTCGCTATCTTCGACGCTGCTGCGCAAGCCCATGGGCTAGCCACGCCGGTGGGGATCAACTCGACGACGGGCATTGCCGGTTTGACGCTGGGAGGCGGTTTCGGCTGGTTGACGCGGCAATACGGTCTGACGATTGACAACCTTGTGTCGGCCGACTTGGTTCTGGCGAATGGGACCAAGATGCGCGCGAGCGCCACGGAGAACGCGGATCTGTTCTGGGCCATTCGAGGCGGGGGCGGGAACTTTGGCGTCGTCACCCAGTTTGAGTTTGCACTGCACCCGGTGGGTCCTGATGTCCTGGCCGGGCTGATGGTGTTCCCGTTTAACCAGGCAAAACAGGTGCTGGTTCGCTATCGGGATTTTGTCGAGTCGATCCCGGCCGAGTTAAATGTGTGGGTGGTGCTGCGTCAGGCGCCGCCGCTGCCGTTTCTACCCGTGGCCGTGCATGGCAAAGAAGTGGTTGTGGTGCCGATTTTCTACACGGGCGCAACGGAGCAGGGCTTGAAGCTGATCGATCCCCTACGGAAGTTCGGGAGCGCTCTGGGGGAGCACCTCGGCGTTCAGCCCTACGTACAGTGGCAGCAGGCATTCGATCCCCTGCTCACAGCGGGCGCAAGGAACTACTGGAAATCACACAACTTCACGGAACTCAGCGACGGCATGTTGGACATAACGATCGAGTTCGCCGGCAAACTGCCCACACCCCAGTGCGAAATCTTCCTTGGTTTACTGGGAGGCGCGTCCAGCCGGTTGCCCTCCGACGCCACGGCCTATGGCCCTCGCGACGCCAAATTTGTCGTGAACGTGCACGGGAGGTGGGATGAGACGGCCCAGGACGAAGCGGGCATCGCGTGGTCTCGGGCTTTCTTCCATGCTGCTGCTCCTTATGCGTCGGGCGGAGCCTATGTGAACTTCATGACGGCGGAGGAGGACGATCGCGTGGCTGCTGCCTATGGGTCCAACTATGAACGGCTGGTGAAGATCAAGCGGCAGTACGATCCGGAGAACATCTTCCATTTGAATCAGAACATCAAACCGTAACAAGCCCCGGAGGCACGCCAGTGGCTTATGTGCAGCTCGACCTGGACCGGCCTCCTATCGGAAGACTGCCGTCGACCAGGCCACGACGACGCAGCCCTCATGAACGGTACTCGCCCCCCTTGGAGGAGCAACCTAAAGGCCTTCTGGCGGGCGGGTTTTGGGTTTGCGACGTGGCTGCGCCGAGATGCCTCCTACGGGTATGATGGAGCAGCCTAAGGGCAAGATATTCACCGTTCAGCGGCAGGGCCCGAGCTTCGCTTGCCGTTGGCATGGGAATAGGTTGCGCCTCAGCAACAGAGGAGGACTTCAAGCCATGAAAAGCAGAATCCTGGCAATGACGGTGTTGGCGCTGCTTTGTGTGGCCGGCGTGCTCATCGGCCAGCAGAAGAAATCGAAGGCGCCCGACCAGGGTTATGTGCCGGAAGGCTGGCATCCGCACGAAGGGGGATTGCTGAAATATGCGGTGGACATCCGCTTCGGCCTGGAACCGGAGCACACCATGCCCGAGGGTTGGTTTTTTGGGCGTGTATCGGCGGTTACCGGGGATGCGAACGGCGAGGTCTACGTATTCCATCGCAACATTAACATCGATCCGATCGTCGTCTTCGACAACAACGGCAAATACCTGCGCTCCTGGGGCAAGGGGCTTTTCGACAATCCGCACGGTATTCGCATTGGGCCCGATGGCAACGTTTGGTGCGTGGATAACCGCTCTCACCAGGTCCGGAAATTCACACGCGACGGAAAGCTGCTGATGACGCTAGGCGTGCGGGGCGAAAACGGCACTGACGAAACGCACTTCGGGTCTCCCAGCGATATTGCCTGGGATCGCAAGACGCAGGACTTCTACATTTCCGACGGCTACGGTAACTCCCGGGTCATGAAGTTCAACAAAGACGGGAAGTTCCTGCTTACCTGGGGCAGGCCGGGCAGCGCGCCCGGCGAGTTCCAGACCGTCCACGCGGTGGCGACCGATTCCCAGGGGCGCGTCTACGTTTCGGACCGCTCGAATGAGCGTATTCAGATTTTCACGCCGGGCGGCGAGTTCCTCAAGCAGTGGACACACTTGGGCGCCACGCAGGGCCTCGATATCACGGAGACGGACGAAGTTTTTGTGGTGACGCACCGGAACAAAGAGGAAAACATCGTCTACGATACGCTTGCGGGACGCATCATGAAGGTGGACATCGAGACGGGAAAAGTCCTCGGCTCCATGGAGAGTCCGGGCCACATGCTGGATGTAAACGACGCCACCGGGGAAATTCTGATCGGCAGCCTGACGGGCAACGCGTTGCGCTGGTATCCGTCTCCCACGTTCGAGAGGCTACGCCAACGTGGAGCGCCAGTGCCACGGGCGCAGTCTGGACGTTAGGGACGGCACCCGCCGGAGACAAGACTGCCCCGCTGGGCGCGCCGGTCAGCGGGGCGACACGCCCGGTTCTTGGCGTAAGGTTGGCGCAGACGCTCCAGCGCACTACTGAATGTAGCCCAGGCTTCTCAAGCGCTGCAGCTCCTCGGCGCTCATTTTCGTGTTCGCCTCCGTTTCCGGCAAGGCCGCGGCGACGGCGGACTGGCGTCTCTCTTCGAGTTTGGCCGTTAGGCTCTTCACCAAGTCCGGATGCTGGCCGGCGACATCCGTGCGGTCCAGCGGATCATTCTTGTGATCGTAGAGTTCGAACTCCGGCGTGCCATCCTTTCTCTTCGTATTACGGATCAGCTTCCAGCCGTCGTAGACGATGGCGTAACTCTCAGTGTCATAGGGCCGCGGGCCGCCGCTTTGTTCCGTCAAAGCCTTTTCGGAGAAGGCCGGCTGATGCGTCCAGCCTTTCTGCTCCGCGATCGGACGCAACTTAGCGGGGTCTCCGCTGCCCACTTCCTTCGCGGCGGCCATCAAGGGCAACAGACTCTGGCCCTGAATGTTTTCCGGCGGCGTCAGATGGCTCAGTTCGAGCAGTGTCGGCATGATATCGATGTTCTGCACCGTCTGGTCGATCACCAATCCTCCAGGAACGAAACTGGGTCCGTAGAACATGAGCGGCACGCCGGTAAGTTCACCGTAGACGGTTTGGCCGTGCCACATGCGGCCGTGTTCATGAAACTCCTCGCCGTGGTCGGCGGTGAAAGCGAGCAGAGTCCTGTCGGCGAGTCCGAGTGCTTTTAGGCGCTCCATGAGGCGGGCAACTTCCGCATCGAGGCCGCGGATCGAGCCGTCGTACCAGCCCTTGAAATAGGACATCAACTCCTCATGGTCGACGCCTGATTCGCGCACCTCCTCCAGAGTGGGCATGACGCGATTCCTATCGTCGGGGTTCTTGATGAATTTTTTCAGCTTTTCGATGTCTTTGTCGTGTTGGTCCCGTTTGTCCGGATTCGACCAAATGGCGTTGTACGGACGGCGAGGCTCGAAGGGTGGATGAGGATCAAAGACATGCAGCAGGACGAAAAACGGTTCGTCACGATGACGTTCCAGCCAGTCGCTAACACGGTCGACGTAGGTCCGGGCTGTCTTGGATCCCGCCTCTGAGATGGAACCTCTTTCGTGAAACTCCTCGTATCCTTGGTGGAGGTTGGTCAGTTTCCCGTTGAACGGGACGGAAGAGTAGCCGACGGTCGCGTAGCCAGCCTCGCGGAATGCCTCGGCGAGCGTCACCGCCCCGGCCGGCACCCGGTCGCTCATTTCCTTCACCCGATTGCTGCTGGAATAGAGCGAAGTCATGATCGTCGGGAAGGAGACCTTCGTCCAGGTCGCCTGCGAGACGTTATCGGTGAACCGGACTCCTTCGGAGGCCAGCAGGGACAGCGCCGGCGCTGTCTCGCGGCCGTAGCCATAGAAATTCAGATGGTCTTTGCGCGTTGTGTCGCTCACCACGAGAATCACGCCCTGCGGGGCGCGGCCGCCCGTTGACACGTCTACCTGCGGCCGCTGCCGGCCCGGAGGCGTTGTGCCACTGCGATTGCGGATCACCGAACCGCCCCAGAAACCGATGGCGCCATCCTGTTCCCCTTTCAGGGAAAGCGACAGCGTTACGTCGCGTCCCCCATGGGCCGCCAGGTCGATGGAAGCCTCTTCCCACCGATCAGGCGTCGTCAAGGTTCGTTCGAGCAGCGTCGAGCCATTGACGGCGACTTGGAACGTGACGGGGGCGTCCTCCAAGGTCCCGAGGTGTAAGTCCAGCCAAGGCTTGTCGGGGAGCTTGACCTGCATATCAATTGACTCGGGGGAGCGCGATACCAGGGCTTCGCGATAGATCTCGGCCAAGCCCTGCCAGTTGATGCCAGAAGGAATATTCGCCAAGTGCTCCCGCTCCGAAATCAGCCGGATGGACTCGATCTCAAAATCCGCGCCCGCTTCGTCGGTGGGACGAATGAGCAGCTTGCGGATGCCGGACAGGCGCGTGGTCCGGGCGTTGCGCAGGAGGATCGTCTGGAGATCCTGTCCCGGAACTACTGCGCTTGTGAAGGCCCAGGGCTGTTTCAATTCCTTGAATCGTTCGAGGATTTGCGTAACGTTCAGCTCCGCCTGCCCCTGGGTGTCGACCATCAGGTTTGTGCCTCTGCTGACCCGCAGGCGGACCTCAATCGAGTGAAGAACGTCCGGCGTATCTATTGGGCCGGTTCTCTCAACGTAGATGATCGGGAGACTGGTCGTGGTTTTCCCCTTGAGACGGCTGTTTTGAACGGCGAGACCGCTGACGCCGTCAGCCGCCTTCCAGCCGAGCATCGGGGTCGAACTGGCAGAACTATTAACCGCGGGATCGGCGAAGTTCCACGCGCCCGCGGGCGCGGGGCGATTCCGCTTTGCCGACGACCCCTTGACCATCTCCGCTCTGAAAGCGTCAACGAGGCGGATCGGCCCCGTGTCGGAGGATCCGCCACAGCCGATCAGCCCGCTGAGAGCCACTCCCGCCAGTGCGGGCGCGATCCTTCCGAGAATCATGATCCCTCCTTGGGGGTGCTTGCAGCCGACAGTATACTTGGCCGGAGTCCCAAAGGGGACATCGGAATCGGCAAGTTTCCCTTCGGGGCCGGCAAGCGGGCCGGCTCGTTAGAGATCGTGCTCCCGTGCGGGAAGGCGAGCCGATTCGCCTTGCGGGGGCTCTCGCCCTGTGAGGCTGAAACTCGTTTTGTTACAGTGGTCGTTAAGAGCCGCGCGCCTTCAACTTGTCTTCCGCGCGGATCTCGAAGGTCATTCCCTATGAAACCCGCCCACGTGGCTGAAGCCACGCACCCTCACGCCGGAGCCGCGCCGCAGGCAGCGCCCCCGGCTGTTCCTCTCACGCTGGATGGCTCCAGTGTTCTCCACCAGATGTTCCGCGTCCGTTGGGCGGATTGGAACAAGCTGCCGGCCGACAGCCGCGACCAGATCGCATCGGAGGCCGCCCGCGTGCTCGCCGCCATGGAACAGGATCCCGAAGGGGGCAGCGCACTGTTTTCGCAGCTTGGCCACAAGGGCGACCTTATTCTGGTTCACTTCCGCCGTTCGTTTGAGGCGCTGAACGATGCGGAGCTGAAACTCGCCGGACTGCGGCTGAGCGACTACCTCGAGCCGACAACATCCTATGTGTCCGTCGTCGAATTGGGGCTGTATGATTCGTCCGTGCAACTCTACGATTCGCTGGCGGCGCAGGGCGTACAGCCGGGCAGCCCGGAGTGGTTGGAGGCCGAGCAGAAGAAGATGGAAGAGCAGCGGCAAGCCATGGCTCCGCGCCTGTGGCCGCGAGTGCCGGCGCACCGCTACTTGTGCTTCTATCCGATGGACAAGAAACGCGGTGAGGTCAACAACTGGTACAGCGTCCCCATCGCCGAACGCCGCCGCATGATGCGCGACCATGGCATGATCGGGCGGCGCTACGCCGGCAAGGTCAAACAGGTCATCTCCGGATCGATCGGATTCGACGACTGGGAATGGGGTGTCGATCTGTTCGCGGACGATCCACTGGTCTTCAAGAAGCTGATTTACGAAATGCGTTTCGACGAGGCCAGCGCGCTGTATGCGTTGTTCGGCGCTTTCTATATCGGCCTGCGGTTTCGCGCCGATCAGCTGGGAGGTTTTCTTAGGGGCCAACGCCCGGCGTACGAGCGTCCGGCGGAGGAAGCGGAAGGCCGGTAGCGTGCGCTGGGAAAGAGCGCAGAATGCGAGAAACGCCGGATCGGCCCTACGCCTTTTCACGCAAATCCATGCCCATCTACGGCGAGGATCTGGCCTACGTTCATCACGTGGGATTCACCCAGGCCCTCCGGCATGCGGTTCCACACCTCCTTTCAACACTCCGGCAACACGGCGTCACATCGGGAACCGTCGTTGATCTGGGCTGCGGGAGCGGCGTCTGGACGCGCGCACTGACGAACGCCGGCTACCGCGTGACCGGAGTTGACGCGTCGCTCGCGATGCTGCGACTCGCTCGCAGGGAGGCGCCAAGGGCAGCCTTCCACCAGGCCTCATTGTTTCAGGCGGCGATTCCGCCCTGCGCGGCCGTGACGGCGGTGGGCGAGTGCCTGAACTATGACGCCGGCGGGGACGGCGTGACCACGAGGCAGCGGCTGGTGGACGAGTTGCTCCAGCGGGTCTTCCGGCAGCTTCGTCCCGGCGGACTGTTTGTTTTCGATATCCATGCGCGGACGAGCGCCCCAGGCATGAGGCGGCGGAAGGTCTTCCGCGCCGGCAGGGACTGGTCGATTTTTCACGAAGCCAGGATCAATGGGACCGGCACCCGGCTCCTCCGGTACATCAGGGTCTCACGGAGACTCGGGATGAGGATTCGGAGTGGAGCTGAGGTTCACGTGCTGCATCTGTACGATCCGGCGAAGCTGGTTAGCATGATGGAGCGAGCGGGGTTCCAGGTTCGCACGGTCGACGGCTACGGCAGCGTACCGCTGCTGCCTGGGCGGGTCGGGTTTGTAGCGCGGAAGCCGGAGTGAAGGCTGGCAAACGTCTCTGTTCCGGTTCTTTGGCCGTGCAAACAGACGAATTAGGGGCCGTTTTGCGATCCGCTACGGCGCCTGTCCTTCAGTCGCTGGGGTCACGACCTCGACTTCAGCCACATAAAAGCCATCGGCACCGACGAATACCGTGGCGTTGATCTCGTCTCCGACGTGGAGCTTTTCCCAATCTGACTCCTCCTTGATCGGAAACTCCATAGTCATGGCGCCCATCCAGCCAACGATTTCCTGGTGATCGATCGCGGCTATTTTGTGCTCTTGGTTGAGGCTCACAATCTTTCCGTGTAGGTCATAGCGTTGCGGAGGCGTAGCCGCTTCCTCTTTCGGTGCAGTCTGGCAACCGCCGGCCAGCAGGGCAAGGAGGAGAAGCAAGCATGTCGAGAGGAGCTGAGGGACTTTCGCAGGAACGGGCCGAGTGGGAGTCAGCATCTCTCTACTATCGCTTTTGCGAACCTGGATCTCAAGAGTGGGAATACAACGCAGGGGTGCAAAGCCGCCACTGCTTAGGGAAGACGCCCTGCAGGAATAGCCGGCGTGAACAACTGCCTACGCAGACGGATTGCGAGCTTGCGCCGGCTGAAAAACAAAACCGGCCTGCCCGGCTGGCTCGTTCGCCATGCCGTTCGCGCCGGAGTCTCGAGGTCAGTTGGAGGAGGAAGAGTCAATTCTGGGAAACCGGTCAGCAGGCGGACTGGGCGGCAGCGCCGGCCGCCAGCGTCAACAAGGAAATCAGCCTGTTGATGACAGATTTCAAGTTGTCACCTGTCGTCGGAGCGGCGGCAAGCGTGACAGCTCCCACGACGGCGACGAAGCCGGCGAGCAGGGCGTACTCCAGCATCGTTTGAGCCTGCGTCCCGCGGCGCATCCGGCGGGCGTACCAGGCGCCTTGGCGCTTCATGGCCTCGACAGTCATTCGAGCCGCGGCGGCCTTCCGAAGTCTTTGGCTCATCCCCTTCAGCATTGCTTCCTCCAGGTTTCGTCTACTCGGGCTTTCCGTTCCGCCCTTTCTCCTTCCGGGTTCTAACCCTATGTTGGCCGTAAACCGGGATTTCAACAATGGAGCACGCGTACCTTTTTGAGAGGCTGCGGGAGTACTTTTTTGGCTAAGGGAAACCCTTATGTCCAGGTGGGACTATGGGCGAGGGTGAGCAGGTAAGTTCTGTTAAGGCTGCGGCTTACGGCGTGGTCACCGTGGGTCACCGCCGCCGGGAGCGGGAAGGCCTGGGAGCCAACCTTTCGATTAATTCCGCGTCTGGGAGCGGGGAGGGGCGAACCTCCAGCCGGTGAGCGGAGCCGGAGGCTGCGTATGCGTGCCCGGCCCAGTCGGCCGGGAAGGTGGGGCTGGTGTTGTGGAGGAGCGCCGCCGAGGGCGCCAGCAAACTGACGGCGGCGCGAAAATCGCCGCTCCGGCGAAGGCCGGGAACAAAGAGCTTCGTAAGGTATTCGGCGTCGGATTCGGTGTCGAATTGCGCCATGTCCGCGACGAGATTCACGTGTTCATCCGCAAGGGAGCGGGCAAAAAGCGACCAGACGCCCGCCATTCCAAATCCCACCAGGTTGATTTCCGTGCTGTTTAGGCGGGTACGGGCAAAGGCGATCGCTGTGAGAATGTCCTGGATACGATTTGCGTCGTCGGTGCGATTGTAAGTCGTGAAGAACTTCTCGGCGGTCGGGCCAGCGGCGGCGATGTCGCGAGAGGCCTTCGCCCGGCCCGTTTGAAAAGCGTCGATCCCCAGCACGGGAACGCCCCGCGCCAGCAGCTCATGAACGACACTGCCGGGGCTTTCCGAAGCGCTGAGAATCCAAGCGGTGCCTTCCGGGTGAACCAGGAGGACAGGAGCGAGACCTGGCGTTGCTTTGCGGGGCTCGAGAACGACGGTTGGAACACGATCGCCCTTGTCGCGGCGGCCGACCACCAGGAGTTCGCCGTTGGGGAGCTTATCCGTGGGTTCCGAAACGAGCTCGCCCGGAGTTGGAAGAGACGCCAGAAGCGAGAGGCTCAAGCCCTCGCGGAAGAACTTGACGGCTTTTGCCAGGGCCTCTGCCCCATGCGGACGATGCTCGCGAATCTGCTGCTCGGCCAAGCCGCGCAGATAATCGATCAGGCCTTGTCTGCCGACTTCATCCCGAGGCCGCTCCTTGCCCCAAAATACCAGCAGCCGATTTGGCTGCTCCGGGCGATAAGGCTTTTCCTGTGAAGCGGCTGGGTCGCCATTATTCGAGACTTTCCTGTTGAAAAAGGAATACACAGCTTCGCGGCTCTGGCGGTTGTAGTTGTGAGGGGCGTCGATCTGGACCATTTCGAGGTCATTCGCTTTGCCGTAGAGATTGTAAATGCTCCTTACAGCGGGGAACTCCTCGGAAGGCGTATTGCGGGTCCAGTCGCCCGTCGCGGCTACCATGAGCATCGGGCGGGGGGCCATCAGCGCGCCGATTTCCATGTTGTTGGTATCGATGCGGAGGTTGGCGGCATTTTCACACAGGGAGCCGCCTTGCATGATGGAGGAGATCATGTTCACCGGCGAAGAAAACTTGATGCGATCCTCGACGGCGGCCAACAGGAAGGTCTGTGTCGCGCCCCCGGAAGCGCCCGTGGCGCCGATACGCGAAGGATCGACGTCGGAGAGCGAAGCGAGGAAATCCACAGCCCGGATGCTATTCCATAACTGCAATCCGAGCAGTCCGATGGACCATAGTTGTTCCGTTTTTGTTTCCAGTTCGTGAGGCAGCCGGTTCGTGTCGTCGTAGCCGACCATGTCGTAGCTGAAAACTACAAAGCCTTGGCGGGCAAGATTGATACAGCGGGCAGGGACGGACCCAAGGTCGGTGTTCTCGAGGCGGCCATAGTTCCAGTGGCCGTGCGGCGAGGCGACGGCGGGGAAGGGACCGGTTTTTCCGGCAGGCCGGTAGAGATTGCCCCCCAGGAAAAACCCCGGATGAGTCTCGAGGAGCACCTTCTCGACGCTGTAGTCTTCACGGTTGATTTTGTCGAAGACCTGCGGATGGAGCGGCGTTCGCGCCGGCAGGGGCCATAGACCCGCGCTGAAGAGGATCTGCTGGCGCAGAAAGCCGGCTCGCTGCTCCCAGTCCTGCAAAGTCGCATACTGCGGCATCGTGTAATGCTGGTCCAGGTGCCGGATTTCGGTGTTGCGGCGGTCTTGGCTGGGGATTTCCGCGGCGGCAAGAAGCAGGGGAAGGAGAAAGAGGGCTGCCCATCGAGCGCGAAACATGGCCTCGATTGTAACGCAGCAGGTCCCAGAAATCTCGCTTAACTGAGGCTCTGCAATGGAGTCGAGCTAGGCCGGCGGATTGCCGTTTGACCGAACCGCCCGCGACGCGATCATGCCGTCCACCCACCGGGTGAATTCATCGACACTCCGGAAGACGTGGTGCGGTTCCAGACTGCGCAGCAGATCGTAGTCAGCCGTCGAGGCCCAGGCCGCGCCAAGCGGTATCGCGCCGATCTCTCGAGCGGAACGAATATCGGAAGGCGCGTCCCCAAGGCAAGCGACATCGCCGGGATCCAGACCCCAGGCGGCAACGACCTTGCTCATGCAAAGAGGCTTCACGCCCCCCTGGGCGGACCCGGCCTGGACGATATCGAATACATCCGCGAGACCCAATGCTTCCAACGAAAGCTCGGCGCTCCGTGGGCCCTTGCCTGTGACGATCGCTAAACGTATCTTATTTGCGTGCAAGAGGCCAAGGGCTTCCCTCATCCCCGGAAACGGCTCGGGGCATTGGGTGTGGGCCTCCCGATAGGCGTCCAGGTAGTGAAGCAACCCCTCTTCCCAGCGTTCGCCCAGCAGGTTCTGGAAAATGCCTTCCTCAGCCGGGCCGAACATGGCGCGAATTTCGCGGTCGCTGTAGTCGCGTCCAAGATAGGATCGCAACGTTTCGCGAAAGGCCGCGAAGCAGACCGGTAGAGTGTCGCCGAGGGTGCCGTCAAGATCGAAGATTAGGCCCTTGAGCTGCATGATTCTTGCCACCAGGGATTTGGCGTTTGTCTCCAGCATAGATGGTTTCGGTCCTGGTTCACGATTGCCGATTCTGTCTCCCGTCCACCGTTAGACTAAGGATGAGGGAAAACGCATGTCGATCAAGTCGCTCTCCGAGTTTAAGAAGCTGCAGGCGATCGGAAGGATCGTGAAAACCACCTTGGATGAGATGTCGAGCGCTGTTCGCCCCGGCATCAGCACCGCCGATCTCGATCAGGTGGGAGCAGCCGCGCTGGCAAAGCACGGGGCGACATCCGCTCCGCCGAAAGTCTATGGATTTCCAGGCACGGCCTGCATCAGCGTGAACGACGAAGCGATCCACGGGATTCCGGGGTCCCGGAGAGTCGAGGAGGGTGATCTGGTGAAGCTCGATGTCACCGCGGAGAAGGATGGTTTCTTTGCCGATGCGGCGGTGACCGTGCGCGTCGGCAAGGTATCCCCGGAAGCCGATGCCCTGGTTCGCTGCGCCGAGAGCTCCTTCCGGGAAGCATTGAAGGCCGCACGCGCGGGCAATCGCGTGCGCGAGATCGGGCGGCTGGTGGAACGGGAAGTGCGGCGGAAGGGATTCAGCGTGATCAAAGAGCTGCGCGGGCATGGAGTCGGGCGCACCATCCACGAAGAACCGAGCATCCCCAACTACTATGATCCACGCGATCGCGTGCGTCTCAGCGAGGGCCTCGTTATTACGATCGAGCCGATCATTGCGGCGGGGAACGGCCGCGCTCAGTTGCAGAACGACAAATGGACCGTCAGAACAAGCGACCGTAGTCTTGCCGCGCACTACGAACACACCCTCGTCATCACCCACGACGAACCGATCTTGCTGACCGCGGCGTGAGGGGTTGCTAGGAGCCGCCAACCGAGGCGGGCCGGAATCGCAACTTCTAGTTCCAAGCGCCAGCGGCGTGGAAGGGTGTTAGTCCCTCAGTTTCGCCCCAGGGGCATCGAGTTCGATAGCGGTCGGCCCTCCGGTGGGTGTGGCTGCCGGAAGAGGCGTTCTTAACTGCCACCAGGCCAGGCTGACGCACACCAAGAGCGCACCGACCAGAGTTTGCAGGCTGATCTCTTCCTCCAGCAGCGTATAACCCAGGACCGTACCCACCAGCGGCTGAATGAAGAGACTCAAAGCAACATAGCTCACGGGGACAACGCGAATGATCCTATACCAGACGGTGTAGCCGAACATCGAGGCCAAGACGGCCAAGAAGAGAATCGATCCCCAGCCGCGCATCGTGATACCCGCGAAGTTGGTCGATGCGATGGTGGGCGCGTAGATGGCTGAGGAAACAAGGAAGCCTGCCATTTTCATACTGAAAATGAGGTGGCTCGGTGGATAGCGAGGCGCGAGCGTTCGCCCGGCCACCGTCACTCCGGATTCACAAAGGAGCGACGCTGTGAACATCAGATTCCCCAACAGGCGATGGCTTGCTCCAGGGGTTGACGAGCCGAAGCCTGCCCCGGAGAGGACCAGCATGCCGATCGTTCCCGCGATCAGAGCAAAGATCGTCGAGCGGCTAGGACGTTCGCGCAATGCCACGGCGGCGACAAGCACCGCCATCGTCGGTTCGAGCGCAATCAGGATCGAAGCGTCGATCGCCTGTGTATAGAGCAGGCTGGTCACCTGCAAGGTGGGCGCGAGCGCAAAGTCGAGAGCGCCGAGCACGGCGATGAGCAGGAGATCGCGGCGCGTGAAGCGCGGAATGCCGAGCCAAGGCATGGCGGCGAGAAAGAGGAGCGTGACGATCCCGTACCGCAGGAAGATAACCGTGCCGACGGGCATTTCTTGGGCGGCAAGCTTCATGGCGACGTAGCTCCCCGCCCAGCAGGACTGCGCCAGGAAAAGCCAAAACCAATGTTGAAGATGCAAGGTGTGAACTCGACGGCGGACTCGAAGATCCGAGTGTAGCGAAAACATTCACCGGCACGACGCGCGAAACATTTTCCGCCGCCATAACGCCTTTGCCTTCTGGTCCGGCGTGCGCGGCGCCGTTGTCGAGCCGAACTCGCTATACTGCCACGAAGGCCGGTCTGGATCGTTAACCCCAGATAGATCAAGGACCGGCCGCTGCGACCTCAAAGTACCGATTGAATGTAATGACGGATAACGCGCCGAAACTCACACCAACCCAGTGGCTGATCTGCGGCATTGCCTCGCTGGGCTTCGCCTTCGATATCTACGAGTTGCTTGTGCTGCCGTTGATTGTGCGCCCGGCGCTGCTGGAGCTGGCCGCCGTGAAGCCCGGCACGCCTGAATTCAATCATTGGGTTGGCCTACTGTTTTACGTGCCGGCGGTATGCGGAGGGATCTTCGGCTTGCTGGGCGGTTACCTTACCGACCTGTTAGGCCGGCGGCGCGTGCTCGTGTGGAGCATCCTGCTGTACGCTTTCTCCGCCCTGGCCGCGGGCTATGCGACATCGGTGGAATGGCTGCTGTTTTTCCGCTGTACCACGTTCGTCGGCGTCTGCGTGGAGTTTGTCGCCGCGGTGGCCTGGGTGGCGGAGTTGTTCCCGCATCCCAAGCAACGCGAGTCGGTGCTGGGGTACACGCAGGCGTTCTCTTCGGTGGGTGGCATCATGGTGACGGGCGCTTACTATCTGGCTGTGACCTACGCCGATTCTTTACCGGCCATTCACGGTGTGCATGAGGCCTGGCGCTACACGTTGATCTCGGGCGTTATCCCCGCCATTCCGCTCATCCTGATTCGTCCCTTCCTGCCGGAGTCGCCGGCCTGGGCGGAGAAAAAGCGTCTGGGCACTCTCAAGAGGCCCAGTTTTGGCGAACTTTTTCAGCCGGCCTATCGAAAAACCACACTGGTGACGGCGCTCATGTTTGCGTGCAGCTACGGAGCGGCCTTCGGGGCTATTCAGCACTTGCCACGCATCGTGCCCGGCCTTCCGGAGGTGGCGGAACTGGCGCGCCCCGTGCAAGAGCAGACAGTCAGCCTGGTGCAGAGCTTCCAGGAGTTCGGCGGGCTGCTGGGACGGTTCGTCCTGGCATTTCTGGCGATCCGGATCCTGTCGCGCCGCAGGCTGCTGCGGGTTTTCCAGGTCCCCGGACTTGTACTTCTACCGATCGTTTTTCTCTACCCGGCGCTTCACAATCTGGAGTTGTTGAAGTGGGGCATCTTCCTTGTGGGACTACTCACCGTGGCGCAGTTCAGTTTTTGGGGCAACTACCTGCCGCGCATGTACCCGACTTATCTGCGTGGAACCGGCGAAAGCTTTGCGGCGAATATCGGCGGGCGCATGATCGGCACCTCAGCGGCGCTGGTAACCACGACGCTGGCGAACCACATGCCTGGCGCAACGGCACCCACGCAGCTTGCCTATGCTGCCGCCCTCGTTGGCACGGCGGTGTATGTAATCGGTTTCGTGGCCAGCTTCTCCCTCCCCGAGCCGGAGCAGGAAGAGCTGCCGGAGTAAGCAGGTTTGGCAGCGAGGACGGATTTGTCTGCCGGTCCGTTTCGAGCACAGCCGGCCGAACGCTCGCCGGCGGTTAGTTCGCGTCCCTAATGCCGAAGGCGTAGACACGAGCATCGTAGGTACTGAGGTATAGAGTCCCGTTGGTCAACGCCAGGAAGCCGTAGTGGTTCCAACTGTCGATCGCGTTACCACTCGAGTAGATTTCAGCGCCGGTGGCCGCGTCGAGAGCGTAGATGACGGCATGCGTTACGTCCCTGCCTCCGGAATAGCGGCGGCCGCCGGTCTGCCCATCCTCTCCGAATTGAGCGGCCCGCCAAGCTGCATCTCTCTCGAAGCCGGGCTGATCGGGATTGACCTCGAGGAGCGGAAGACGCCGCTCGGCGCCCGCGGGTCTCGGGCCGCCAGGACGACCGGGTCCGCCTGGGCCACCGCGTCGCGGCGGCCGGAACGCATCCGATGCCCGCGCACCGGTTGCCAGGATGAAAATCATGTCGTTGGCGACCACGGGAGTGCCCGGCAAATCGAGATCGCCCGAAATCCATTCCGGGACGAGCACCGGCTTATCGTCTTGTAGTTGGACTGTGAACGCCATTAGGCTACCGTTGACGACGGAGCCATGGGACGTCTTGAAGCTCGCAACGGTGTCTTTGGCGGGCGGCCCCAACATGGGCACCAGCAGCCAGCGCCGCTCTTGCGCGTCCACCCAGGTCGACATCGGGCTCCAAACGCCGTTGAACCCGAACAGCAGCGCATCGTTGCCGTAGCGGGCCGATACGTGCAGAGGAGTCCGATGGTCATCCCCGCCCAAATTTTTCGCATCGAGCAGATAGATCACGCCTTCCTTGGCTGCAGCCGCAACGAGGGTCCATTTCCCAAAAGGGAAGACCACAGGACTGCCGGAGCCCAGATCGAAATCCTTCATGTTCAGGTACGCTTCATTGGCGGGTGTGTAGGAATCCGTCAGCCTAACGTCCGGCGTTAGGTTGAGAATGGTATTCCCGAACCGTCCTGCCGCCGGATCGTAAGCCCCATCCGCAGTTTGCGCCAAGACCCCGGTGGGGCTTTTCACGATTCCACCGCCGCCCCAGGGCCCCGATCCTTTTCCAGTGCTGGGATAGAAGCGGGACACCGGGCGCGTGGGGTCATCGAGATCGATCGCCGCGATTTGAGAGATAGCATCTCCACATCCGCGCGCCGTCCCCGCATAGAGCATGCCGTCGATCAGGTTGAGACTGAAATTCCGGGAGTAAGGAGGAAGGAAGCTGGTGGGAACCAGTTTCTGCTCGCCATCGGCCAGGCCCAGGCCTCGTAATTTGCCGTCGGTGGCCAGAAAATAGATGGTTCCACTCGTCCTGTCGATCACCGGAGTGGCATTGAGGTTGTTCGGACAGGCGCGACTGGCCGGCCTGGGCGGGGGTTGCGTGTTTGGAAAGTCTCGCTGCCAAAAGATTGCGCCCGTTTGGTTGTCGATCGCATATACATTGTTTTCGGCGCTGGCGACGAAGACTAGAGTCCTGGGGCCTTGACGGGTTTCCACGTTCTCAACGACGAGGGGGGCAGTGATGGTGGAGTGAACGTTGATTGGGGTCGGAACCGCGTCAAGCTGCGCCTTCCAGAGCAGCTGAAGCCGGCCCACATTTTCCTTCGACAATCTCTTCTCCGCCCTCGCCCAGCCGGTGCGCTCGGGATCGTAGTTGAAGGTCACCCAATCGGGCGTCTCCTCCGCGGCCAGCGCCTTGGCGGAAGCGGCTTCGGTGGCAGCGCTCTCGAGTTCCTGACTCACCGCCTCGATCACGGCGGCGACCTCGCCTTCGGCAGGCACGGGCTCACCCTGCGGGGGCATCCGTTTTACCCGTAGCGCGTGGATCACCGTTTCCCACACAGCCCGCTGGCGCACGAGCGACTCCCGCGAGTCGAGCAGTTGCTCGAAGTTGACAGTCCCCATCGGGAGTTCCGCCTTGTGACATTTGACGCACGTCTTCTCCACGAACGGCCTAACCGATTGTTCGATGGGACTGCCCGCGCTGTCCGCCGCCGCTGGCGGCACACCGAGGAAGAGTCCGGCGGCGCATAATAGAGCGCTCACGACCGATCGAAGGGAATGGCTCCGGTTGGGCCATTGCGAAGGGCTTGGAAACATCACCTCGAGAAACCTCCTGTCGACGGAAGTACTATCCTCACGGATATCACTGGTCCTCACCGAGATAGGGAGGACCTTTACTATAACGTGAAAGAACAGGCCTACGACGAGGGTCGCCGTCCGAGCTGCGCGTGGCCCGGTGCTGAGCGTGAGGCGACATCAGGCCGGTGGCCGCAGCCCTGCTATGCCAGCTCTGCGATCAACTCCTCAAAGTCCTTGGGTAGCGGCGCCTCAATCGAGAGCCGCTCGCCGGTAGAAGGATGGTCGAATTCGATCCGCTTGGCATGCAGAAAAAAGCGGTGGAGCGGGGGTAACCCTGCCGGCGCGGTAGGCGCGCCGTAGAGATGATCGCCGACGACGGGGTGTCCGATGGCGGCGAGATGCACGCGGATCTGGTGCGTGCGGCCTGTGGCGATGCGCACCTCCAGCAACGAGTAGCGTCCACTTTGGAAAAGCTGCAATACCCGGAAGTCGGTTTGTGCGTTCCGGCCTGAGCCTCGGGCCGCCATGCGCTCGCGCCGGCGGGGATCACGGCTGATGGGCATCTCCAGGCGAGTCCAGCGCGCACCGTCCACTTCCACGGACCGGCCTTTGGGCGTGGGCCGTCCGGCGTCGCCGTGTACAATCGCCCAATAGGTCTTACGCACGGTTCGTGACTGGAACTGCTTGGCAAGTTTCCGATGGGCCCTATCGTGTTTCGCGACGACAAGAACGCCGCTGGTCAACCGGTCAAGGCGGTGGACGATACCAGGGCGGAGATCCCCACCAACATGGGAGAGCCTGCTGAAATGGTGCAACAACGCATTCACCAGGGTGCCTTGCTCGGTTCCCGCTCCGGCATGCACGGTGAGTCCGGAGGGCTTGTGGATGACAGCCAAGTCCTCATCTTCATGGAGGACATCGAGCGGGATATCCTCCGGGAACGCCCGCAGGGGTTTCATGGGGAGCGGATCAACTTCAATTGTTTCGCCTCCCAGTAGGCGCAGAGACGCTTTGGCGGCGGTTTGCCCAACGAACACGCGGCCGGCCCGGATCCACTCCTGGATCCGGGCGCGACTGGTCTCAGGCAATTGTTCCGTGAGAAAACGGTCGAGTCGTTTGCCAACGTCCTCGCTTGCGGCGTGATACTGCACCTCTCCAATTCAGCACATCGCGGAGGAAAGACCAAGAGAACAACTGGCTCCCTCCTTCTTGCCAGGGAGTAGGACTAGGGAATAGATGCCGGGATTGCAAGGTCGTCCTCTGGGTACAAGATTTATTTGTTGCGGCCCGCCGGGGGCTGAGGAGTTGACCCCCGATTGGATTGCTTCGTCGTTAAGCCTGGGGTTATCAATGATTTGTGGGGATGCCTTGGAGCTTGCGTCCTGGATCTCGAGATCCGGGGTATAAAACCAACTGGCCATCTGTCCTAGAGCGGAGTCCCTATTGCTGAGCAATCGCGGGAGGCACAAAAATCACTATGGAGGATCTCTCCTTCCTGGCCTGCGAGTCGGGAGGGCGGCAAAGGTTGTGCTGGGGTCGTTCATAGTTGGGTCGAACAAGCGGCTGATTGACCAGTTGTCGTGGACGTGTCTGAGTTGCCAGGGCGTTGCGGTCCACAAGGTTCTCTATGAGCTGCCGGCGCTCCATCACCTGGTGCGTCTGCTGAACGCCTACAGCCCGCAGGTTATTTTCCTCGACATCGATCAGCCCGATGAAGCGTTACCGCTGGCGCGGGACATCCAGGTGGTGCTTCCCAATGCGGCGCTGATCGGGTTCTCCGAAAAAGTTTCGCGGGAATCGCTGCAAGGCGCCGCGGCCTTCGGCGTAGGGGAAATCCTGCAGGCGCCGTTTGACCAGGAAGCTGTGCTGGAAGCGATGACGCGGGCCATAGAGGACCGGCAGCGCGCCGACGATTCAGAACTGGTGCTGTTTCAGCCGGCCCGCGGCGGAAGCGGAACGACGACCACGGCGTTGCATGTGGCCCGCTCGCTCGCGAATCACTGGCGCCAGAGGGTGCTGTTGCTCGAAACAGACATGTATTCCGGGGCGCTCTCGTATCTGCTGAAGTTGAAGGACGCCCCCTCGATCGTCGATGCGTTGGAGCAGTGCGAAACCCTGACCGATTCCTCTTGGAAACAGCTCGTGAGCAACGCGCAGGGCATCGATGTGCTGCCCGCTCCGCAAAGGCGCCGGCCGCTGCAAGTAACTCCGTGGAGCTGCCAACGGCTACTGACATTCGCGGCTGCCCACTACGATATCGTCATCGTCGACTTGCCCGAGATTGTTTTCGAACCCTTCAGTCCAGTCTTTCGCAAAGCGACCCAGGCCTATGTGGTCTGTAACCCTGACAGTGTCTCGCTTGCCATGGCGGAACGCCGTCTCAGGGACCTGGAGGAATCAGGGGTCAGCCCAGAGATCACCGACGTGGTGGTCAATCGCTTTCCCGATGGAGAGATGAAGCTCCGCGAGATGGAGAATGCACTCGGCCGTCCATTGCCTGTGGAACTGCCCTCGGCGGTGAGCAAGGGACGTTCGACGTTGCGGGGCGGCTTCGCTGATTTATCGTCGCCCCTGGCCAGCGCCTGCGAGGCCTTCGCCAAGACGATTGCCGGTGAAGAACGCACCGCTGCATTACAGCCGGCCGGTTCAGGTTTGCGTGGTTTCGCGCGGCTCTTGAAGCAATCGCTCGCCGTAACTGCTCCCGCCAAGAGCGGCAACTCGCAGTAGTGGGCGGCAAAAGGGCGGCAAAAAGGGACGGACCCCCTCTTTTTGACCTGCTGTCAGACGATACACCCCCCACTCAGCCCATAGACTGGCGTTCGAAAACCCCTGGTTAGGCCGTTGTGTGTCAGCCACCCGGCCAGGAGTTGCCCGACTGCTGCCTCTTAGGCCGGCCCCGAAAATGGGGGCCGCCCTCTTTTCTTGCTTGCGCTCCCTGTTTGAAATGTGTAATTATTCAATGTTATGAATAAACATTCGTTCCGGGAGGAGCCGCGATGCCCCTGGCAGGTTCGATTCTGAAGCGCATCACACCGATTGCGGCGCCTCATCTGCTCAGGGACAGCGACCTAAGTCCGAATGAGTTGCGCGCGCTGCTGCGTCTGGCGACGGAGATGAAGCAGTCGCCCGGCGACTACCGTCAAGCGCTGGCGGGGCGCTACATCGCGCTCCTATTCGAGAAGCCTTCGCTACGAACTCGCATGACGTTTGAATTGGCGATCAAGCAGCTTGGCGGCGATAGCATTTTTCAGGATCACCGCGACGGGCGCATCGGCGAGCGTGAGCCGGCCCGGGACATGGCCCGGAACCTCGACCGCTGGGTGCAGGCAATCGTCACGCGCACGTACGCCCAGAAGACGATCGAGGATCTGGCCCGTTGGTCGTCGGTGCCGGTGATCAACGCACTCAGCGGCATGTATCATCCCTGCCAGGCGCTGGCTGATTTCCAGACGCTTGCGGAACGGTTCGGCGATCTCAACGGACGCCAGATGGCGTTTGTGGGCGACGGCAACAATGTCTGTCACTCTTTAATGCTGTGCGCCTCACGCCTGGGCGTTTCGATCCGCGTTGCGACGCCGCGGGGTTATGAGCCCGACGCAACCGTGATTGCTAAAGCCCGCAGCTTCGCGGAGGAGACGGGCGCGGAGGTTGTCATCACCAACGATTTGACCCGGGCCGTGAAGGGCGCCTGTGCTGTTTACACCGATATGTGGACAAGCATGGGTTGGGAGTCGGAAACGCAGCAGCGGCGGATCGCCTTCGCGTCGTACCAGGTGACGGAAGAACTCATGGCGAAAGCCGCGCCAGACGCGGTTTTCATGCACTGCCTGCCGGCGCTGCGCGGCGAAGAGATGACCGATGCGGTCATCGAGTCCGCTGCTTCCGTTGTGTTCGATCAGGCCGAGAACCGGCTGCATGCCCAGAAGGCCCTTCTGCTGATGATGCTGGGTTCACGAGGCGGCGAGGGCGGCTAAGGCAATCACCGGCCTCGTCATTCATCCAAAACAGTTTTCCGCGGGACAGCCGCAAGCGGCCTGCTCCGCCACCATCGGAAAGGACCGATTCCGCAAATGTCAGTTCAAGCAAAGAAAGTAGCCCTCGCCTATTCGGGCGGCCTCGATACCTCGATTATCATTCCATGGCTGCGGGAAAACTACGGCTGCGAAGTGGTCGCCGTGTGCGGCGATATCGGCCAGGGAGGCGACGAGCTTGACGGGCTCGTCGAGAAGGCGAAGAAGAGCGGGGCTTCGGAAGTGCATGTCGAGGATATGCGCGAAGAGTTTGTGCGCGACTATGTATGGCCGATGGTCCGCGCCGGAGCGATCTATGAGCACAAGTATCTGCTCGGCACCTCGATCGCCCGCCCACTGCTGGCGAAGCGGCAGGTCGAGGTTGCCCTCAAGACGGGCTGCGACGCGCTGGCCCATGGCTGCACGGGGAAAGGAAACGACCAGGTTCGTTTTGAGCTGACCTATAAAGCGCTGGCGCCGCACCTGCCGGTGATCGCGCCCTGGCGCTACTGGGAAATCCGCTCGCGCGAGGATGCCATCGACTATGCGGTCAGCCGCAACGTCCCCGTGGATGCGACGAAGGCGAAGATTTACAGCCGCGACCGCAACCTGTGGCACATTTCGCACGAGGGCGGGGAACTCGAGGATCCCGCCAACGCGCCGTCCGACGGCGTTTGGATGCTGACACGGCACCCGAAGGATGCGCCGGATCAGCCTGCCGAGGTCACGATCGGACTGGAGAAGGGCACGCCGGTTTCGGTGAACGGCAAGAAACTCGGCGCTTTCGAGCTGGTCGCGAAGTTGAACGAAGTGGGGTCGGAGCACGGCGTGGGCCGCATCGATCTCGTGGAGAACCGCTTCGTCGGCATGAAGTCGCGGGGTTGTTATGAGACTCCGGGCGGCACATTGATCATGCTGGCGCATCAGGAACTCGAGGCCATGACGCTTGACCGCGCCACGTCCCACTACAAGCAGAAAATCGCCCTCGACTACGCCGACCTCGTCTACAACGGCCAGTGGTTCACACCGCTGCGCGAGGCGCTCGACGCATTCGTGGCGCAGACACAGGAAACCGTGACGGGCGAAGTCAAATTGCGGCTTTGGAAAGGGCATGCTGACGTCATGAGCCGAAAGTCGCCTTACTCGCTCTACTCGCTCGACATCGCAAGCTTTACGATGGGCGCGGAGTATGATCCCAAGGACTCGCGCGGATTCATCAATCTGATCGGGCTTCCGATTCAGGTGCGCGCCGCCGTAATGGCATCGAAAAAGCCATGAAACTCTGGGGAGGCAGATTCGAAAAGGGACCGGCGGAGTTGTTTGAGCGCTTCTCGGGTTCACTGGACTTCGACCGGCGTCTGCTCGAAGCCGATATCATCGGCTCCAAGGCGTTTGCGGCCGCTCTGGAACGTGTCGGCATTCTGACAGCCGATGAGCGGGACCGCATTCGCGCGGCTTTCGATCAGATCCTGGCGCAGTCCACGCAGCCGGATTACCTGGCGGGCGCGGATGACGAAGACGTTCACACATTTGTCATTCGCAAGCTGAAGGAAACGGCGGGTGATGTCGCCGACAAGATTCATACGGGCCGCAGCCGCAATGAACAGGTCGCCACGGATTTCCGGCTATGGATGCGGAAGGAGATCCGGGCGAATCAACGCCGGCTTTCGGACTTGATGGGCGCTCTCGTCGAATTTGCAAAGCGCGAGCCTGCGGCACTGCTGCCGGGGTATACGCACCTGCGGCGGGCGCAGCCGGTGCTGTGGGCGCACTATCTGCTCGCCTATTTCGAGATGTTCGGCCGCGACTGGGAGCGCTTCGACGAGGCTTACCGGCGCACGGACGTTTTGCCGCTCGGTAGCGGCGCTCTGGCCGGCAGCGGCTTCCCCTTCGACCGCAATGCGATCGCCAAGGAGCTTGGTTTTGGGAGGGTTTCGGCGAACAGCCTGGATGCGGTTTCCGATCGTGACTTTGTGCTCGATTTTCTCTACGCTGCTTCGGTCACGATGCTGCATTTGAGCCGGCTGGCCGAGGATTGGATTCTCTATTCGAGCGAAGAGTTCGGGTTTCTGGACCTGGGCGACGAGGTGACGAGCGGCTCGAGTCTCATGCCGCAGAAGAAAAATCCGGACGGGTTTGAGCTGGTGCGCGGCAAATCAGGGCGCGTGTCGGGCAACCTGATTGCGTTGATGATGACGCTGAAGGGGCTGCCGCTCGCCTACAACCGCGACTTGCAGGAAGACAAGGAGCCCGCCTTCGACACGGCGGACCACTTGGCGGGGTCGCTCGAAGTTACTAAGCTCTGCGTCGAGACCGCGCGTTTGAACGCGCAGGCAATGGAGTCGGCGGCGGATGAGAGTTGGGTTTGCGCCACGGAACTGGCCGAGGCGCTGGCGCGCAAGGGCGTCGCCTTTCATCGCGCGCACCAGGTGGTAGGCGCGCTGGTGCTCGACAGCGTGCGCAAAGGGAAGCAGCCGGGCGACCTCACGGCGGACGATCTCCGTACGGCGGCGCCAGAGTTCGACGCCGAGTCGTTGGCGCTGCTTTCCGCGCGGCGGGCGCTCGAGAACCATGTGCCCCCCGGCGGGACGGCGCCGGCATCGGTAGCGCAGGCTCTGCAGGAAGCGGAAGAGCGGCTAGGCCGCATGCGTAGATCGACATGAAAAAAGCCTATCGCCAGGCGCAGATTCTGAAGATCATTAGTGATCGCGAGATTCACACGCAAGAGGAACTCGCTGAGGCGCTGGCATGCCGTGGAATTGAAGCGACCCAGGTTACCCTATCGCGCGACATCCATGAGTTAGGGATTATCAAGACGCCGGAAGGCTACCGTGAGCCTGGCTCGATTGTCACCGCGGACACGGGAGACAATTTGCGGCGCGTGCTGCAGGAATTTCTGCGTGATATTGAAGTCGCGCAGAACATTGTGGTTTTGAAAACGAATCCTGGCGGTGCCGCGGCCGTAGCATTGGCTCTCGACGCGGAAAGCTGGCCCGAACTGGCAGGCACAGTCGCTGGCGACGACACCATTTTTGCGGCGGCGCGAGGGGCGGCGGCGGCCAAGACGCTGCGGAAGAAGCTGGTGGCGGTGTGGCGGTAACAACGGGACGACATCCCCCTTCTTATTGGAAGTCATGTATACGCCAGCACACTTCGTGGAAGACCGCCCTGAGGTCCTTGTCGCGCTCATGCGGGACCATCCCCTCGCCACGCTTGTCACCTTTGGCAAACAAGGGCTCGCCGCGAGCCACATTCCGCTGATTTACGATCCCTTGCCCGAGCCCTTCGGCACCCTCCGGGGCCACATGGCGAAGGCGAACCCGCAGTGGCGCGATATCTCGGCCGAAGTCCAGGCGCTAGCGATCTTTGGCGGTTTGCAGCACTACATCACTCCTTCCTGGTACCCGTCAACGGCCGAACACGGCAAGGTGGTGCCCACCTGGAACTATGCCGTCGTGCATGCCTCCGGCAAACTTGCCGTACAGCATGATTGCATCTGGTTGCGGCGAAACGTGGAGGAATTAACCAACGCCAACGAACGCAAGTTCACGCGGGCCTGGCGTGTGGATGATGCTCCCGCCGAATATATCGATCGCATGCTGCGTGAAATTGTCGGTGTCGAAATCACTCTGGACAAACTGGAAGGGAAGTGGAAGGTGAGCCAAAACCGGGCGGCCACGGATCAGGCTGGTGTCGTTTCGGGGTTGCGGGAGTTGGGAACGCCCGAGGCGTGCGAGATGGCAAGACTGGTGGCGGAGCGGGGAGTGAAGCAGGAGTAAGGGGTGAGACCCTGACCCCCGCATGCACCCTACATTCAGAGTTACAGCAGGAGCCATCATGCCCGAACCCATCACCCAGGCCTCCCACGATCTCGCCGTGCTGATTGCCGAGCTGCCCGCCGAACTGTCCGCCATTCCGGAAGATCAGGCTGCCAAGAAACGCGCCGATGGCGGCTGGTCGCGCAAGCAGGTGCTGGGGCATTTGATCGATTCCGCGACGGTAAACCACCAGAGGTTCGTGCGCGCGCAGGTGGAGAGCGGCTTTTCGCTGCTCTATGAAGCGGATCGCTGGGTGGATCTGCATCAGTATCAGACCACGCCGTGGCGCGAACTGATCACTCTGTGGGCGGCTCTCAACCGACACATCCTGAGGGTTATCGAACACATTCCGGCTGACGCTCTCGGGAATTTGTGTGGTTCCGGCGGCGAGAACCCGTGGACCCTTTCCTACAGAGTCAACGACTATGTCCAGCATCTCAAACACCACGTCGGGCAGATCCGAGATTTCGAGAAAAAACGCTGAAGCTTCGAGAGGCAGGGTGCTCCTCAGCGCAGTCACCGCGATTCGCGCCGGCGACTGGCCGGCGATTTGCAGCGGGCCCGCAGGCGCGAAACACCGTGCGTGTCCCCTCGGAGTCCGTGCTACAGCACAACAATCGGATGGTAGATCAGGGGCAGGCGCGCTTCGGCGATGGCGACAAGGCGGCCTTCCGGATCGATCGCTTTGATCCGCTTGGCCCCTTTGCGGCTGCTGAAGGGCGATACGCGGAAGTCGCGCCCGTGCAGGATCTGGGTGGCTGTGATCTGATCCACTCGCTCGGCGGGGATTTCGGGCAACACGCGGTCGGGCGCGAGTAGGGCTTCCTCAAACCGCCCGGCGGCATGGAGCGCGGCGAGGTCCTTCAGAGTGTGCGCCATCTCGAGCGTGAATTCACCCATGGCTGTGCGGCGCAGTTCCTCAATATGCGCGCCGCAGCCGAGGGCCTGGCCGATTTCATGGGCCAGGGAACGCACGTACGTTCCCGTCGAGCAGCGAACGAAGACCCGCGCACGGTCGCCTTCCACTTCCCGAAGATCAAACTCGTAAACGTTAACCGTCACGGGTTCCAGCTCGACAGGCTGTTTCTTGCGCGCGAGCTTATAGGCCGGGACGCCTGCGATCTTCTTGGCGGAAATAGGGGGCGGAGTCTGTTGCAGTTCACCGCGGAAGTCGGGGAGAGCCGCCTCGACCTGCTCGCGAGTTACAAGAACGTTCTGTGGGTCGCCCACCGGGTCGCCGCAAGCATCATAGGTGTCCGTCGCAAAGCCGAAACGGATCACAGCCTCGTAAGAGCGGTCATGGCCCAGAAAGAACTGCGAGAGGCGTGTAGCGCGCCCGATCACAAGCGGTAGCACGCCAGTTCCCAAAGGATCTAAAGTTCCTAGATGTCCGATGCGCTTGACGCCGGTCAGCCGGCGGAGTTTCTGCACTGCGTCATGAGAGGAAATGCCCTGCGGCTTATCGAGAACAACAATACCATCCATTCCACTTCATTCTAGAGAAGATGGAGTGACCTGTCCGTCCGCGTCTGTCGCGGATTACGCTTGCAAACGAAGGATGCGCAGAGCCGCATCGAGGAGGACAGGTCATGGCGGAGTTTAGCAAGTACGTTGGGC